>Ga0247810_10000050_pt1 | contig 207955 bp, 177 predicted proteins | sample UWRJL119311C1_FD_179918 | JGI IMG/M metagenome (GOLD analysis project Ga0247810, IMG submission 179918) | Plant litter microbial communities from Arlington Agricultural Research Station in Wisconsin, United States - UWRJ-L119-311C-1 | ecosystem: Environmental > Terrestrial > Plant litter >...
CACGGGGCAGTCCCGGCTTAGGGGCTATTGTGGAATGTTAAGTCAATTTCACCACAAAGTTCGGGCACGTCCTTCGGTTCTCCGCAAAAAATTCCCCCATAAATGCAGGGCTGCGCTCCTGCTTTATTGCGTTGCTTTCTGCGTTCGCTCGTCCCTGCCCGGCAGCGGTGCTGTAATTAATCTTAAAACTACAGCAATTATGAAAAATGAACATCAAAACACAGACTGGCAGAAAGTATCAGAAATCGAACTGATCTATAAAACCAAAGTAAAAAGCACTGAAAGACCGTGTATCACTTCTTCCAGAGATGCTTACCGCATACTGATTGACAGCTGGGATCCCGGCAAAATAGAATTCTTCGAGCAGTTCAAAGTGCTACTGCTCAGCCAGTCAAACAGGGTTCTGGGAATCTACGAGGTTTCCTCAGGAGGCATCTCGGGAACTGTGGTGGATATGCGCCTGCTTTTCGCGGCAGCCCTGAAAGCTGCCGCCGTCGGGATCATTATCACCCACAACCATCCCTCAGGAAAGACATCACCTTCCGAGGCCGACAGAAATATGACCCGAAAAATCCGGGAAGCGGGAAAACTGCTGGATATTCCGCTGCTCGACCACCTGATTGTGACACCCGAGACCTATTACTCTTTTGCAGATGAAGGCGCCCTTTAAGGGCGTTTTCATCTTTCATGCCCTTGTGCTGTTCTGGTTTTTTAAGTAATTTTGCCCTATGAATCATGAAGAAATAAAACGATATTTTGAGAACAATCCGCCGCCGAAGGAAGTAGCGTGGACCCAGTGGGCGAAGATTACCGACACTCAGGTTTTTCTCAACAGCTGTTATACCACCATCAAAAATTTTAACGGCCCGATAGACCGCTGTCCGGCATGGTGGCATTTAAGGGATTTTTACATTCTGATGAAGAAAACAGCAGGCCAGCCGATCGGCGAAGAACCTGCTTCAGAATAATTCTGATCCTTCCGTAAATTCTTAATAAAGGAAAAAAGCACCGATTTTGGTGCTTTTTTTATGCCCCTAAAAATAAGGCTTTTTTGTTTTTGTTATTATTTAGAACATTTTATTTTTAAAATTTGCTACCAACTGTACTAATTTTGATCTGTATAAAATGATTAAGATTATGAGCCGGGCTATTGTACATATCGACATGAACACGTTTTTCGTATCCTGCGAAAGACTGACAAATTCAGAACTTAACGGCATACCGCTTATCATTGGAGGCGGTGAGAGAGGCGTTGTGGCTTCGTGCTCCTATGAAGCCAGAAAATTCGGCGTGCGTTCTGCCATGCCGATCCATATGGCCATGAAGCTCTGCCCTCAGGCAAAAATTATGAAAGGAGACATGGAACTCTATTCCAGGCTTTCACATGACATTACAGAAATCATTCAGGAAAAAGCGCCCGTGGTGGAAAAAGCCAGCATCGATGAATTTTATCTAGACATCACAGGCATGGATAAGTTTTACGGCAGCTACAGATGGACCGATGAGCTCGCCCAGCGCATTACCAAAGAAACAGGCCTTCCCCTCACCTTTGCGCTTTCGGTGAACAAAACCGTATCGAAAATCGGCACAGGGGAAGGCAAACAGAAGCAGAACCTTGAAATTCCCGAGCATCTGGTGCAGTCTTTTTTAAATCCGCTCTCCATCCGAAAAATCCCGATGGTCGGCCAGAAAACCTTTGAGCTTCTTTCCCGAATCGGCATCCGCACCATCCGCACACTCTCTGAAATGCCTGCCGAATCCCTGCAGCAGATGATCGGCAAAAACGGAACCGAACTCTGGAAAAAAGCCAATGGAATTGACAACAATCCTGTGGAGCCCTACACGGAAAGAAAATCAATTTCAACCGAGCATACCTTTTCTCAGGACACCATTGATGTATTAAAATTAAACAGAATCCTTCAGGGCATGGTGGAGAAACTGGCTTATCAGCTACGAGCTGAAGAATGGCTCACCTCAACGGTGACCGTCAAAATAAGATACGCCAATTTTGATACCGAAACCAAGCAGTCCAGAGTCCAGTACACCTCAGCGGATCATCTTCTGACCCAGACCGTCACTGATCTCTTTACCAAGCTCTACCAGCGCCGTATGAGACTGCGCCTGATCGGAGTCCGATTCAGCGGCCTTGTCAGGGGAACCTATCAGATTGACCTTTTCAATGATACCGAAGAAATGCTTTCCCTCTATCAGGCTATGGACAGAATGAAGACCCGTTACGGCTTTGATGCCGTGATGAGATGCGCCGGCGCATCTTTCAAACCCAACAATAAAGACGAAATTTTAAAACGTAAAAAATAAATCATGTTTCTTAACTGCCACTCCTATCATTCCCTGCGCTACGGCACTATTCCGCTGGATGATCTGATAAAGCAGGCAGCACAGTGCGGCATTACGGCAGCAGCCTTAACCGACATAAATACCGTAACAGGGATTTATGATTTTATAAAAGGCTGTGAAGCCTCAGGCATAAAACCGCTTGTCGGTATAGAATTCCGATGCAGGCACAAATTGCGTTATATCGGACTTGCCCAAAATGCTGCAGGGCTTGCCCAGATGAACCGCTTTCTGACCGATCATAATTTCAGCGGAAATCCCCTGCCGGTAAAAGCTCCGTCTTTTGAATCCGTATATTTTATCTATACGCTGGAAAATGGACCTGCAGAGCTCGGCGAAAATGAATTTATCGGCATCCAGCCTGACCAGCTCGGCAGGCTTTTTATGCCCGAGCTTAAAAAGAAGATCTCCAAAATGGCTATCCTTCAGCCTGTAGTATTCCGTACCAAAAGGGAATACAATCTGCACAGGATTCTGCGCGCCGTTGACCTCAACGAGCTTTTGTCCAAACTCGGGCCTGAGGACTGCTGCAGAAAATCGGATATGATGATGACCGAAGCTGAACTTATCGCCCTGTATAAAGATTATCCCCAGATCATCCGGAATACCCAATACATCATCGAGCACAGTAATTTCCAGTATGATTTCGAAAGCCCGAAAAACAAAAAGCATTATACCAAAAATAAAGCTGGGGACATTGCCCTTTTAACCACGCTGGCCGAAGAAGGTTTGGTTTGGCGCTACGGACGCCATAATGACCAGGCAAAAGCACGTGTGGAGAAAGAGCTAAAAGTAATCAATGATCTTGAATTCAGCGGCTATTTTCTCATTACCTGGGATATCATACGCTACAGTAACAGCCGCGGTTTCCTTCATATCGGAAGGGGCTCGGGCGCTAACAGCATTATTGCCTACTGTCTGGGAATTACAGACATCTGTCCCCTAGAGCTTGACCTGTATTTCGAGCGGTTCCTAAATGAAAACCGTAAAAGCCCTCCCGATTTTGACATCGACTGGAGCTGGAAAGAAAGGGATGTGATCTTGAAATACATCTTCGACCGCTACGGTTATGAGAATGTGGCTTTCTGCGGCACCAATGTAGAATTCAAATACCGCTCGATTTTCCGGGAAGTCGGAAAGGTTTTCGGACTGCCGAAAGACGAGCTGGACCTGTTGGCCAAGAATCCCATGAAATTCCATCAGCCCAATTCTATTGTCAAACTGGTGCAGGAATACGGCATGATGCTCGAGAAATATCCCAACATGCGCAGCATGCATTCCTGCGGGATCCTGATCTCGGAAGAACCGCTGACCAATTACACGCCGCTGGAAATGCCTCCAAAAGGATTCCCGATAGTGCTCTTTGACATGCATACGGCTGAGGATATCGGTTTTGAAAAATTTGATATCCTCAGCCAGAGAGGGATTGGCCATATTGATGATACGGTAAAACTAATTGAGAAAAACAGAGGCCTTCGAATCAATATTCGTGACACCTCATTATCAAAAAACGAGCAGTCAGCCAACAAATTTCTGGCAGAAGGAAGGACAATCGGCTGCTTTTATATTGAAAGCCCCGCGATGCGCGGATTGTTGCGCCGTCTGAAATGCGACAACTACAAAACACTCGTGGCGGCATCATCGATCATCCGTCCCGGAGTGGCTCAGTCCGGAATGATGAAGGAATATATCTTCCGACATAACAACCCGTCAAAATTTGAATATTTCCATCCGGTTTTTGAAAAGGAGCTCGGAGAAACCTACGGGATTATGGTGTATCAGGAAGACGTGATCAAAATTGCCCTGCATTACGGGGGACTGTCAGCCGCCGACGGAGATATCCTAAGGCGTGCCATGTCGGGTAAAGGACGCTCAAAAGCCGCTTTGCAGAAAGTAAAAGACGATTTCTTTATTTCAGCGGCCGCAAAAGGGCATCCCGAAGCTTTGAGCCAGGAAATCTACCGCCAGATCGAATCCTTTGCAGGCTATTCCTTCTGCAAGGCGCACTCTGCATCTTACGCCGTTGAAAGCTACCAGAGCCTTTATCTGAAAGTGCACTACCCTGTTGAATTCATGGTTGCCGTAATCAATAATCAGGGAGGTTTTTACAGAACTGAAATCTATGTGCACGAAGCCAGAATGGCCGGTGCTGTAATACATACCCCCTGCGTGAATAAAAGCGGATATGAGACTGCTCTTTACGGCAGCGATATTTATCTGGGTTTTATGCACCTGCAGGGCCTGGATTCCAAACTCTCGCAGTTCATCGCTTTTGAACGCGGGAGAAACGGCGTTTATAAATCGCTCGAGAATTTTATAAACAGGGTGCCCATGGGAATTGAGAATATAAAAGTGCTTATTTTCATCGGCGCTTTCCGCTTTACCGGAAAAACCAAAAATCAGCTGCTGGTGCAGGTCAGCCTTTTGATGAATAATTTCAAGCCGGAAAACCGCGGGCTTATGCTCATTGAGCAGCCCGCAAAAGAATTTAAGCTGCCGGTTCTGGAGCGTTCGGTATTTGAAGATGCCTTTGATGAAATCGAGCTTTTGAATTTCCCCGTATCCTGCACCGTTTTTGATCTGCTGCAGACCAGACACCGCGGAGATGTGATGGTCCGCGACCTCCTGAAATACCATAAAAAACAGGTCCGTATGCTGGCTTACCTGATCTCGACAAAGCAGGTTCCGACCAAAAGGGGCAATATGTATTTCGGGACATGGATCGACCATGAAGGAGCCTATTTTGATACGGCGCATTTCCCCGACAGTCTGGCAAATAATCCTTTTCAGGGAGGTGGCTGCTATCTGCTCATGGGAACCGTGGAAATTGACTATCATTTTCCGACCATCACCATTTCCAGAATGGCGAAAATGCCTTTCATTCCTGATCCCAGATATTCGGACTCGGAAAAAAGGTATACCACTCAGCACAATATCAAACAGGATGTCAGCAGCACCCACAGACAGCCTTATCCGCAGGAGCACGAAATTAATCTGCCGCGCCACAGAATGAAATTTTGACGGTTTATTTATGTAAAGTCCTAATAATGAATTAAATTTGATAGAAAAGCAAGAAAAGGAAAAGAAAAATAAGCATAAGGCACATCAGTTTTCTGCTGTTTCTTTTCCAAAGCTTCTGCTTTCGTTTTTCATTTTCTTTTATAAGCCTTTCAATGCGCTTGATGTCTATTGGGTAAGATTCCATAAGATCGTTTTGCCAAACTTAAGCGCAATTAAAAAGACAAAAGCCCTGCGAAGGGCATATTTGTATCAGGATAAGACATTTTTAAAACAGCCTTAAAACGGAAAATTATGTGTTATTATACCCAGCAGAATGCCTCGATAGAAGATCTCAAAAGACGTTTTAACGCAGAACTCGACAATGAGGAGACCTATCTGCAGTCGGATTTCATTAACGGATTCTCCCATCCCAACATCCCTGTGATACTCAATTCCTCTCCGCATCTTATTACAACGGACTACACTTGGGGACTTCTGCCTTCCTGGGCAAAAGACATTGAGTTCAGAAAAAATACGCTCAATGCCCGCATTGAATCCATTGACGAAAAAGCGTCCTTTAATAATATAACCCATAACCGCTGCCTGATAATCGCTTCCGCCTATTACGAATGGCATTGGAATGACGAGAAGGGAAAAAGCAAGGACAAATACCAGATCAACTCGCAGGATGATGAAATCTTTACTTTTGCAGGCTTGTATTCATCGTGGACGGATCCGGTAACGGATGAGATTAAAAATACCTACACCATGGTGACCACTAAGGCCAATAAAATAATGGATTATGTTCACAACCATAAACACAGGATGCCTATACTGCTTAAAAAGCAAGATGAAACAGCTTGGCTGGATCAGTCTGTTGCCATCACCGAATTTGCCTTTCCCTACGAAGGAAACTTAATTGCACTTCCGTCAAATTAAAAACAGTTTTTATGAAACAGGATATCGATTATTTCAATGGCATGAGCACTGAAGATCTGCTTAATAGATTTATGCAGAAGCTGTATTCCAAGACAGAATTCATACAATATAATGACCCTAATGACTTTTTCGATCCAGAACTGGAATACGGAAATTACATAACACAGTGTATTGCCGAAGAAAGAGATTTTATACGAGAATTAATCCGAAGTACATCCGCTGAAGCTGGAACAATATTAACTGAGGAGCGGATTGAGGAAATGGTGCAGCAGAAAAGAGAAGAGATCAACAAAATGACCGGATCAGCAATCGAAGACTATATTGAAAAGATTTCAGTTGCTTATATTGATCCTGTTCGGGAATGTGAACAAAAATTTCTTTTGCAGAGATGGCCGTGCAGATTTTGGAAGTTTCTAAAATTACTTTACTAAATAAAGTGTGAAACAAAAAATATTTTTTCAATGTAGAGCGGTGATTAGGTCGTTAAGCGCTATATATATTATAATATTTAACATTGCAAAATAAATATTGATTTAATTAGTAACTTAGAATGCTAATGAAATACTGAAGCAATAACTATTGATCCCTGCTTCCTTAACTCCCGCTCCGCCCTTTAAAAAAATTGTTTTCAAAAGAAAAAACGGAAAAAAAGAAAGCAAGAATCAAGCGTCAGTTAAAGGATGCGGAGTGCTATAAGTCCCTAAGGGCGGACGAAAGGTAACTAGAATCTGTTATGCGCATGCAGCAGACGGCTGACGCTATCTTGGCTGCCCTTTTTAGCCGTTTCGAGTGAAAACAGTAGTAAGTTTACCAATTATGGAAAACCGTAAAACCCTAATAGCATTTAGTCCTAAGTTTACCTTACGGAATAACGTAAAAATATATCAGCAATATGCAACATTCATTAGCGTTTCAGTTTTGCAATAAAATAATAAAGTTTAAAGATGGATCGCTAAAACCCGTATTTCTACTGATTCAAAAAATTTCACAAATGCTACTTTTGGACTCTACTGCACTTTCAAAAAATTTCCTTTGATCTAGTTTCTTTTTAACTAGTAAAATTCAAACCAACTATGACGACGAGAATTCCAATAACAGAACTAATTTTTCCTGAATATAATGACAAAGATGTGATCGCTGCCTTTGACTATTTTATGACATTTATGACACCCGACCAATGGCACAAAAGAAAACAGGCAATTGAAGAATATCTCAGTAATTTCCACTCTGACTCTCCACCTCTTTCAAAACCCGTATCGGACGGACTGTTACTAGTAATTGAAAAAGACAGAATAGGCTGGTATCTTTATCTGGTACACTGCTTAATATATGAACCCCATAAGTATGAGTATTATCAGGGGGCACGCATTGTACCTATTTTTAAACGTATCGGAATGGACATTGATCTGCTTCCTTCCCTTGATGGACTCAGAAAAAAAATCAGCGATCTCATAAAAAAAAGACCAATTGAAGCGGACCAGATCCTGTTTGAATTTCTAGCTGCACTTGCCTGGAAAAGGAATGGCTTCCAAGTAGAATTCCTTCCAGAAGAGGCTGACAAAACCCCTGATCTTTTAGTCCGAAAAGAAGACAAATCTTATCAGGTGGAATGCAAGAGACAGCAGAAATCAGGCAGTTATTTTTATGAGGAAACCCTACTGCGTCAAAAAATGGTGCACCATATCATACCATTTGTTTTAGCGCATAACTACCTATTGGAAATTACTTTTCATGTAGAGTTAAAAACACTGCCCGAAACTTATCTGATCGATTTGTTCAGACTCGAAAATTCAAAAATAAAAGAAAAAAACTGGAGGCTGTCTAACGAAAAAATTGAGATAATAGCATCAACGTTTGATCTGAAAATGATTAATGCGCAGCTTTTAAAATATCACATAAAGTACAATTCACCACAATTACTAGAATTGCTGGCAAAAAAACCTATCGATTATGAAGGTTTTACGGTAGCACTCAATTCGACAGGATATCATGTGGGAGAAGGTCTGGCGAATAACCGGTATATTCATAAGATTACTAATGCCGCAGGGATTAAATGTACATGTGATTCTCTTCAAGCGTATGTCGGAAAAGCCCGCGATCTTTACGGACTGCTTGCCAAAGCTTTAAGACAGTTGACGCTTCCCTATGAAGCTGTTATTCATATTGGAATGGAAACTTTTGACGGTCCGGCAGTTGAAAGGGAAAGATTAAAAAAAATAGTTAAGACAATTGAAAGCATAAATCCGGAAAAAACCAGATTAAGCTGGCTCTTTACTCATTTTTTTCAGTCTTATTCCAGAAGTAATCAAGAATGGATATTTGATGAGTCTGTTGATGTCGCCTCTTCCTATGTTGTACCAATAACCCCTCTGCCTAAAAATTTTCTTGTCATTCCTGAAGAAGCAGATATCATAAATAACAGCAGGCACTGGGACCGCCCATTGCCACAATAAACTCTATATGAACAAACCTACTTATAAAGTACGGAAGAGATCAAATAAAACTTTGCAAAAACTAAAGCAGTTACAAATAAATTATATAAATTACTGACAAAATTTACTTACCTATACATAACCAAACTTAATCTTAATTTGCGTCAAGCTAAATGGCCGTTTTGCTCACTAGTAAGCTGTTAGAAGATTAATAATTAACCACACCTTATGCAGCTAAATTACTTTCCAATAGAATTTGAATTCGAAAAATACCAACTCAATGCTGAACCCTACAGTCATGAGCGCCTTGGCGAATTACGGGCTTTACATAATAATACGCACTCTTTTTTTAGGAACGGCGATCTAATTTACATATCCAATAAAGACGACAATACCGGCACTGCAATTGGTAGTTTAGCTGAACGCAGTATATTTGGCAATTCCCAAATTACAGCATCGCTCATTAAACATTTGTTCTTCCGCACTTTCAAGGAGCGCTTCCAGCAGCACACGCCTGTTGATTTTTATCCGTTCCGTTTTTTCTCTGGACAGCAACGAGACGATATCATCTTTGATTTCCTCCCGGACAATCTGAAGAACCGTATAGGCTATAAAAAACTAATTGAAGTGCAGCTTCGTCTAACGGAAATAGAAAACAAAAAGCAATTTGGATTTTTAATCAACATTAAACGCAATTGGATTTTTGATAAAACCTGTGCAGAGCTGCATTCCGAAAATTATAACTTGATCGGTGCTGAGGTGTTACACGCGGAAACTTTGCCGGGACTTACTAATATCCTGGCACCCAACGAGGACTTTATAGGGGAGATTCTTTCTATAAGTGGAACAAAAGCAAAAATTAATACCAATGAGGGCGAAAAAGAATATGATTTGGGCGAACTTTTTATCCGTAAAACCAAACGTAGCATAGGAAATTATCTTGCATTTGCAATCTCTCAGGAAAAAAGTGATGAAATATTAAGGCTCATAGAGAATAAAAGATCTGATATTTATGATACAAAGAAGCTATATAGTGAAATTAACAGTATAGCAAAAGCGCTTTTTACTGAGAATGGCAACCCGGTACTGTTTCAAAACAAGGATGGTTTCTGTTTTACAGTTAAATCGAGTCCATTAACAGTTTACAACAGCATTGAAATCAAGCCACCTACTTTCATTTTTGATCCTGCCGCAACAAAAACAACAAATTCCTTTCCTGATAACGGCCTTAACAATTTCGGCCCTTATGACAGTAACATCTTTGATATCAAATCTCCCAATGTTTTGTGCGTATGCAACAAAACAATTAGAGGAAATTTTACGCAATTTCTATCTAACCTAAGGGATGGCTTGCCACAGTCAAGGTATTTCCAAAAAGGGTTGCAAAAAAAGTACGACCTGCATAGTGTATCGTTTAATATTAAAGAAATCCAAAGCAATACCTTAGAACAGTACTTGAAAGCAATAACTGACGATGACGATAGCAAACCACATTTAGCCATCATTGAAATACCCGAAAATTTTAAACAATATAGTGATCAGACCAACCCCTACTATCAAATAAAAGCAAAACTTTTAGCTCTTGAGATACCAATTCAATTTATTACGACCAGGATTATCAATAATTACAATGAGTATATCCTTAACTCGATAGCTTTACAAATTTATGCAAAACTGGGAGGAACTCCGTGGGTCCTGCCGACGCAGCGTTCTGTGGATCGCGAACTGGTGATCGGTATCGGTCACAGCTGGCTTAGAAAAAATCAATATACTGGATCTGAATCCAACCGCGTAGTCGGAATTACAACATTTCTTTCGAGTGACGGACAATACCTCCTTGGAGATAAGGTTAAAGACGTATCATATGAAAATTATTTTGATGAACTCTTAAAAAGTCTTAAACAATCCATAGATAGGCTTTCATCTGAACAAGGCTGGAATGACGATGAGACTGTGCGCCTAATATTTCACATTTTCAAGCCAATTAAAAATACAGAATTTGATGTGATTACCCAGCTCATAAAAGACATTTCACAATACAGAATAAAATTTGCTTTTGTTACTATTGGTAATATACATCCGACCACATTATTTGACATCAATCAGCCAGGAATTGGTTCCTATGGAACAACTGTCAAAAAAGGCGAATACATACCGGTGCGGGGAAGCAACGTTTTCCTTGATTCGGAAACCTGCATTGTTCAAATGTTGGGCGCAAGCGAATTAAAAACGTCTAAACACGGAATGAGCAAACCAATCCAGATTAAAATTCTCACGCCTCAGGGCAACTATAATAATACGGAGATAAATGATATGTTATTCTATGATTTGACCTACATAACACAGCAGATTTTTTCCTTTACTTATTTGTCATGGAGAAGTTTTCTGCCTGGTGAAGAACCGGCTACAATGAAATATTCAAATCTGATTTCAAGACTTTTGGGAAAAATGAGAAACGTTCAGGGCTGGGATCCTGATACACTAAAATATGGATTAAAACGAAAAAAATGGTTTCTATAGACAACAGAATCACCTACAAGGACAGGATAAAAAGCAGTGCAAAACTTGTCGCATTTGACCAATTTTTAAGCGGTTCTGCCGTTAATTTGAATCTTAATTCAGAAGTTAGTGATTCCGACAAGCAGTTTGTGAATATGATTGCAGCAATCCAAACAAATAACAAGACCGCTTTTGAGCAGATTTACTCGTTAAAAAGCAAGAGTAATCCCAGCAGGGATTCACCAGCTCCCTTTGTAAATGACGATTATTTGATTTTAATTTTAATTATTGGTATCCAAAAATTTGGTTTTGATACTAACTGGATAAAAAATATTCTCTCCATACGCAGCAGAAACATTATAACTATTACGCTTGAAAATATTCTAAATAAAAATTACTCCAGTACAAGCAATCAAATGGAAGTTGTCTTAGTTTATTTAAACCTGTATGATCAATCATTCATTAATAACCAGCTTCTTAACAACACCTTTAAAAGCATAATGGACAATACGGTATTGTTTGAAAATAGAAATGATTTCCAAATCTTGTCTGCGCTAAGGGCATATGAACTAATTATTGAATTGAAAGAAGGGCCTGAAGGAAGTGAAATGCATCTGCTTAAAAAATTTAATGACAGTTTCATTCGCAGAACAAAAATCTTATCCTGGTTATTACAAGCAAGTCTTTTTTCATTCGCGGTTTATGAGTTACTAAAACTTCCTGTTTATTCTCCTGAATTTGTTAAAAAAATTAATGATTATGGCTATGTATTTACGTTAATAGGAGCATCCGGCATCACTGTATTAAGTAATCAATTAAGTTTCATCAAACGAAAATCGCAAGAATTTACAATGAGGTTATTAGGGTATCCCAAAGAAATGCTTAAACAATCGTAATTGATTGTATGTACTTAATAATAACAATACTGGAATTATTTAAAGTGTAACGGTTTAACAATAGCAGCTCTTTGGTCTTTTACAAACAAAAACCAAGATAAAAAAACACATAACTATGAGCAATACATCTGAAAAACCAATAGTACAGAAACAGTATGGCAATACCTGGGAATTTGTATATCCCCTGTCCATTATTGATGAAAGAGTCAGTGATGAATTTTGGGAAGCTGTCGAATTTCTGGATGATAGTGACCTCATTGCGGAAAAAATGTTGAAAAAACTGGTTTTAGAGCATCCCTATTATATAGATGCTTATGTTCATCTCAGCATTGCATATCGTAGTCAGGAAAAAACCTTTGAAAGTCTTCTGACTGCTGAGAAGGCATTTAATGTGGGGATCGGATGCCTGCCAAAAGCATTTAACCTAAAAAAAGACCAACTGATATGGCCTATGTCTGATAACAGACCTTTTTTAAGGGCATGCCAAAATTGGGGAGTTGAGCTGCAATATCATACAAAATATTCCGAAGCTGTTGAAATCTACAGGTTAAATCTAGCTTTGAATCCCGAAGATCATCAGGGCATCAGATATCTCCTACTGGAGACCTTATTTGCGTTAAAAGATTACAAACAGGCTGAAGATCTATTAAATCAATATCCAGACGATTTTACGATAGAATTTAAATTTGGCATAGTTGCAGTTCATATCCTGAATGATAATTTGAAGCTGGCGGATCAGCATTTAGAGGAAGCTGTCCAGACCAATACTTTCTTTATCGATGAAGTAACCAGAACCAAACATGTAAAGCCGCTTCCTTACAGGATTCCGGGTGAACCCAACTTTGATGCCGGCATCCCGACACGGTCAGTTCAGGAAGCATATGGGTATTGGGAGAGAAATAAAGAGCTTTATCACAATAAAAAGATTATAAGCTATTTCAAAACTGTCCAAAAATCAGATATTCGATAATAGTTTAATTGAAATCTCAATCTCTTGTTTTAATTTCCATTTAAATTATTTTCAAAAAATGCTGTCAGTTCAAATCAGGCCAGAATTCAGTTTTAATTCTAAGAGGATATATTAAGAGTGTTTGAGTACTTAGATGCGAAAATGCACCCTTAATTTTGTCTTCAATTTTCATTAGCATATCCAATAATAAATTTGCTTTTATTGACGTAGATATTAAACAGAAAAGTACCTTTTTAGGCTAAAATACAGATGATTTTTTTGGCGTTTTGAAAGTAATTTTTGAAAAGGATATAAATAGAATTTGGAAGCAAATTGGAAATTATGACCACTTAATACTATAGTATCGCATAACCGTCGTTTGGTAATATGGCGGGATGTGGCTTAATGAAATTGTTTTTTGTACTTGGAAAATTAGTCATTAAGCGAAAGATTACTCTTCGTTAGTCAACCACATCGCCAAGCGGCCAAGCATAGTAATATGGAAACAAAGAACAGAAAAAGATGCTAAAAAGTATCTTTTTTTTGTCCTCTGCTTATAAAATAGGTATTTATACCTAGATCTTATTATAAATAAAAAAAGTATTTTGCATAAAGAATAATGAATTACGGAAAACCGTATAATAAATAAAAAGTTGTTTTGTACGTTTGGAAAAATCGAGTATTTACAATGCAAGAAACCAATACTGTAAAAGAAATATCATCGATAAATACCCAATGATCTAAAATTTAATTATAAACTTAATATATGAAAAAGAAATTTGATTTTTACACTTTCATGAAAGTAGATATTGATCCCAACACTGTAAAATTCTACCATTTCCGCTATAACAATAACGGTATGGATTATGAATGTGAGGAGTTCATTTATCAAAACAAGAAGGTATTAGATTTAAAATATAGGGAATCCAGCAAGGAATATTTTGATCAAGTTTTAACTGATCCAAATCAAAAGGGAATTTCACCAATATTATACTTCGATTGCAAAGGTATGGGCTGGAAAGCATTTGGCGAGCAAATCTCAATAGACGAAATGAACTAACATTATAATGCGGAACATCTTTTAAGCATAATCCAGCGACTGTGATTACCTACAGCATCTTCAACTCTATATAATTATTGGCTAACCATTTGAAATTTTCGAATGAAATTACTTGGAAAGAATAAGAACCTCTATTATCAGTGCGTGTATGAATCTTTAAGCAAGGAATTTGGAATTAAGAGCAAAGTCATCGCGGAGATTTTAAAGCAACATGCAGGCAACTGCGGCAAGGATCGAAGCGACATCCTTTGACAAAAATACAGCAAAGAGCGTGCGTGCCGCCCTGCGGGAAAAGATATAACAGCCTGCTCAACATTAACTTATTTAAATCCTGCATTTTAAAACAGAACATAATCCCATCTAATGTATAAACTCGCTTTAGCCCTTAAGACCGATCATACTCCAATTATAAAATTCAATAGTGCCGAAAGGGATAAAATAAACAATTCAATCGACCAGCTTGTAAAAAACCAAAAAATAAGCTGGTCTTTTAATCTTCTGGAAAAAAACTTTAATACACTTTTTTCAATTACAGATCAAGAATTGAAAACACTTTCCCTGAATTCTGAATATACATGGGAACAGCTGGAAAATGTAACTCTTGAGGTTAATCGCAATCTGCTTAATTATCTGACCTCGCAAAATACATATTTAGACCATGCCCGTTTTTATCTGTCGAGAACATTTGGGAAAGAGTCCCAGCAATTGAAATCGTTTGATAAAAAGACAACCGAACTTTTTGATAATCATTTCGCTTACAGATTCCTGTACAAAATGAGAAATTTCACAGTACACTGTGGCTTTTCCTTGTGTTCGATTACGATCCGCAAATCAACCAAAAATGTGACTTTCATACCTAAGTTCATGATTTCCGAATTAAAGGACGGCTTTGACTGGGGCAAGATCGTAAAACAGGACCTAAGTGAAATCAAAGATGATTTTTCAGCATTTGACGTTATTCATCAATCTTTTGAATGTTTTAAAGAACTGAATAATTGCCTGTCTTATATTATAAAAACACTAACTGATGAAACTGCTAAAACTGCTTTAAATATATTGACTATTTCAAAAGAAGATTTACATAAGTATTGTTTTTTAATCGAATACGAAAATGAAAGTAAGATTGGGGAAATTCCCATACACTACTTTAAATAACCGTTTGGGACAAAAGTCCCATCAAGCCAGTTTTATATATTAATCTAAAATAAAAAAAAATGCCTGAAATCAGAGACCTTTCAAAACGGTCAAATATAAATACTATCAGAACACAAAATTCCGAAGTTGTCCTATATGAAGACCATAGAACAATCCTGAATGTATTGTATTTTTTAAAATTAAATGAACTTGCAGTCTTTCCAATCGATTTATTTATGTTCGACGATCATGATGATTTTGAAAAACCATCTGACAATGCTTTAGAAAGTATTACCGAGTTCAATGCTGCAGCCCCGACTGAAAGAGAGTTTTGGAGTTTTACGGAATTTGATTTGAATCCTGAGGACAATGATTGGGTAAAAGCCGGAATGGAATTGGGATTGATAAATAATATATTTTTATTCCACTCCACACAAGCATCCTATAATTTTTCAGAAACCTATCAGACCCATAATTTTGGAGAAAAGAGGCTTTACAACCTGGGACGTACCTGGGATGCATTAGCGTTTAATTGCCGTTTAGATGACTTTTCCAACGGTGCTACATATGGGCAGCTTTGGGAAGATATGGGCTGGATTAAAAATAATGGAAAATTTGAATTCCGCAGAGATAATAGTTTTATCGCAGATTTTGATCTGGACTGTTTTTCCGCTAATATTCTTGACAAAAACTACGCTGTTCCATCAGAAATATTAATAACCAAATTTGAAGAATACATAAGGCCACATAATCATTATTATATCAAAGCAACAGATTTTGTAAAGGAACTTATCGAAAAAAGTGTCCTTACCACTGTTTGTTTTGAAAACATTTTTTGCGGAGGCATAAGAGAAAGCCACAAAATCTTTGAGACTTTTGACTATCTATTCTTTGACGGAGAAATCGGACGCTAAACAGCTGTTGGATAAATAAGCCAAGAGGTGGGTCTAAAGGATATAACTCACACAGATTTCATCTAAAAGTTAAAGAATAACATAACATATAGATTCCGTGACGCAAACAGCGTTATAAAAATCCTAAAACACCAAATTAAAATGGAAAAGAATACAACATACGAATTTTTTATCTGCAGATGCTGGAAGTGCAAACGATTTGAGCACGGTGCCAATACGGATACCTGGGAAGATTTAGAAATTAAGCATTATAACTTCAAGAATTCCAATGTTGGAAATTTTAAGGCCGTAGAAAAAGAATTTACGAATAAACTTGAAAAAGTAAAAGGTTATCTCGATAAAGCTTACAATAAACTCATAGCAACAGCAGTCAGGAAGAATATAGATCCAGCAGTAATTAATCAATTTACGACTTCAAGGGCCTTAGTAGCGGCATCGTCCGAACCTCAAGACATTTTTGACATCCTGAAAACGGCTTTTCCATTAATGAATGATAATAAATTGTAGCATTTTAAATATTGAAAATTAAGTGATTAAAAACGTTAAACTTTTTCTAATAATAAAAATATGAATAATAAGCCTCTATGGTTAAAAGTATTACTACATTTTGGTTTCAGAGGGTACTTTAGCAATGGCCTGACCATACCATTTCTGCTTGGAGCAAGGTCAATCCTTTCACCTGATGAAAAACCGCTAACTGTTGAAGAATTTTTATCGGAAATCGTTGACGAATCACTGCCTATTAAAATTTCAATCCAAAGATGTGGGAATATTGGAGAGTATGTAATCGGAATTTTCGACAAAGAATCTCCAAGCGCACTTTATAGAAATTTTGGAAATCTGTACATAACAGACAGTTCATTTTCTACAACAGATCGTATGGATTACATTGGTTCAATACTAATTGACCATTACCAGCATAAGATTGATGAAGGCTTATTTTCAATCAATCATCGAGAATGGGGTAATTATTCCAAAGAAGAGATAGACCATCTTACAGAATTGAAATAATAAGATTTTTTTACACTATTAAAAAAATAATAGAATTATGACTTTAGAAGAAAAATTCAAACAAGACCTGCACGGCGGAAAAGAAATAAATGGCCTGCAAAGATATAATGGGCATTATATAGGCCAAGAAGATGACGGATCCGACACCGTTAAATTTGACAATGGAAACTTCTACGTCTTTAAAGACGATAAAATCATTAAACATATTGATGGACAGGACGAATATTTTATAAATGATCATATTACGCAGGTCATATACCATTTTATTGATACAAATCCTTTGATGTCTCAAAATCATTTGTACAGTGACCATAACTCGGAGGAAGTGGTTGAGTTTTATTTTATCAATAAAACGGAAGACCATAATAGCCGTGGTACTTTAGTGAAACTTATAATAGACCGCCAATCAAAAAATATAGAGATTTCAAATATTTTCATAGAGCATACCTTAAAGCACAACGGCTTTGGAAAGCAGATTATAAAAGAAATCTTCCATATAGCGGTAAAGCATGGCTACCGATTATTTTTAGTTCAGATGGTTGAGAGTTTCTATAATAGAATGTTAAAACGTGGAGCAACAGTTATTGAGTTCGAAGACGTCGTTGAAATAACTAAAAAAACTAATCTGTAAATCTATAGTATATTAAGATAAAGTCAATTAACGCTGACTCGATAAATCATTAGTCTGAAAAAAAATATCCTCTCGATGAACCAAACATTTGATATCAATTACACCTAATTCCCTATGGATGCAACAAAAGAAGAGCTCATCACTTTTTTAGAGCAAAACGTACTAATTCCAACAGAAACAAACCCGAAGGCCGACATCACCATTAAGCGAAAAATCAATGCCACCAGAATGAGATTAAACAAACAGGTAAGCGCTGAGAAGGTAAGGCAGTACTTTTGGAGCGCTATGTCAACAGATCGTGGAATAGATTCATATACCAAATTAACAACTATTGGGGCTCCTACTTTTGAAGAAGTTCGGGACAGATTCAAAACGCTCTGCGGCGACAAATAACTGCAATTCAACAGAGAATACCGCAATAATTAATCCTAAAATATTATGTTTTAAGTGGAAAATGGATGATATTGGGTCTATGGAACAAGATTTTTTTAGCTACGAATTTTCACGAATTAAATTTTATTGCCAATTGCCTGCAGTTTTAGATGCTTTTTTTATTTAGATAACTTTTTAATAGTTCCTTCTTTTACAAAAATCTTTTTTTTATAGATTTGCTTAAGAGAATTTGCATAAAATTATTTTGGATTTATGGATATAGAATTTATACTTGACAGAGCTGATTTACAAATTTTAGTGGAGAAATTTTTCGTAGAAAAACTTGTAAACAATTCAATAACTATAGGCATTAAGATTCTTGCAAAAGATGAAAATAAAAAAGTAAGATTAGTTAGAGATTCATCCTGGTTCAAATTGTCTGTCAATGATAGTTTTATTTTAAAACATTTTTCTATTAAGTCTGAAGATTATAGTTTATTTATAAATGAATTAGATACTTTACTTGGTACAGTTTCAAAAAATTTAGATAAAGCCTTAGAGTATTCTCCTTCTTTTTCGTCATTTTCTGTTATTTATAATTTTAATGAATATGAACTAAGTTTCCCTTTCAATTTTTTGTCAAAAAATTATATTCTACCATTTGAGAATTCATTGAAATTAATCTCATCATTAATAAATAATCAGAATGAATTTCTAGTAAAAAATATAAAAGAACTTTTCGATGAGGGTGAAAACAAGAGAACTTTCAGATTTGATAAAAATGAATGGAATATTATAAACCCTTTGAATATTATGTCATCAAAACTCAATGATGACTATCGAAAAAATAAAGATTTTAGAATAAAAAAACCTCATATTTTAATTAATAAGGACAACATTTTTAAATATTTTGTTCTGGATACAAATTGGGTATTAGTTTTTGACAAGCTTGAAACACTAATGACCCAACCTAATGATGTTTCCATATATTCAAATATTGCCGAAAAGAAGCGGACAGCATCACTGCTATTTTATAAAAACACCATTTTACCCAGGCATAAAAATTATCATGGCGCCTTCCCATCTGAGGAAATGCAAAAAGAATATTTTGATTATTTTGAATTAATTATTGAAGCAGTCATTTTTTCTTATACTTCTTTGGAGGCATTTGCTAATATTTGCATTCCAGATAACCATGAATATAAAATTGAAAAAGATGGCATTAAAATGATATATTCCAAAGAAGCTATTGAACGTAAATTTTCACTGAGGGAAAAATTTAAAAATATTTTGAAAGATATTCTACATACTCCAGATATTGCAAAAACCAATTGGTGGAATACTTTTATTGAGCTGGAAGATATCAGAAATGAAATTATCCATTCCAAATCTTCAAAATCTGAAGATAGATATTCCAAATTGTTAGAAAAGAAAATATTTAAGATTATTGAAGTCAACAAAACAATCATTAAATATTATGGGAAATTCATTTTAGAGAACAAAAAGCATCTGCTAAATGAATTTCCATACGAATTTGGTTATGATGTTGTTAATCCCGGGCTGATGAGTGATAAAGATTATGAAAGAAGCTATAAAATAAGCCATAATATTAAGATTTAACACATCCTTTTTAATTAAACTCCGCCTTAGGATTAGCAGTGGAATCCTTTTTCCCACTTCTTAAGCAGGAAAAGAAATAGCGGACAGTCCGAGCTGCAGGTAACGCCCCAAACTGTCTTTTTAATATGTAGATAATTTCCATTAAACAAAACATTAGACAAATATTAGAAAATATTCAATTGTAGCTTAAAGTTATAAGCTGCGGTGGCATTATAGTGGTTCATAATTAAAATTGAACTTGATACCTTTTCTGCCACAAAAAGCTAAGGCGAATTTTGCCGATATTTTACTGTTTTAACTTTCGTGTGAAAATCGTGGCAAATCATTTTGTGCAAAATTAAAACATCAATTAAAGAAAGGCTTGCCGAGTTTAGGTTCGAATCGGATGTAAGTCCATTATTCGAATTTGCTAAATTATCTCAAAAACAAAACCTGACTGCCACTAAGTTATATTAGCTATTGAGCATTCTTTTTATTTATTATTGTATTCTTTAATTTCAAAATAACAATTTTCACAAACTAATTTTATTCTGGCAATCTCCATATTCTCGTCATTCCAACCGTTATCTTTACTTCTGATTTCTTCGCAGTTATTGCACCAGGCTGATAACTCATCATCTTGTTCTAAATACATTCCGATTTCAGTTTCGAAAGATTCTTCAAAACCTGTTTGATCATTTTTGTTTAGATGTTGACAAATAAATGCGGCTCTACTTTTTCCATGTATTCCACATTCGATAAGTTTATCAGTTTTGCTTTTGTTTATCTTTTTCAGTTCTTCAACAAAATCATTTTCAATTTCAACTGTTATTAGAAAATAAATTTCAAGATTGTCATCATTAACAATTCTATAAGAACCAAGAGCCTCAATTAAATAAAAAGTTATAGAGGTTAATTCCCAACCGATATATTCATCAGCTTTAAAATAACCTTCTGTTAATTCAGAATAGTTATGTTTTTCTCCGAACTTTTTTACTAAAACCGTTTTTAGTTTGTTGTTATGAACGAGTTCTACATTATCCCAAGCCCAAAGCCATGTTTTTGCCAAATTTGAATAGCTCCCAATTGGAATATACTCAAAGGTAAGTTCAGCTTCTTGTTTTTTAAAAGTGATTAATGAAGTTTCTTCATCATAAAACCATTCTATGTAACTATTCAAATCGTAAGTTTCGACAAAATCTTTCTGAATTTCTTTGAATTCTTTACAAGTTCTAATTGCAAAATCTGAATATTTTTCTATTTTCATTTCTATTCGAATAAAATGACATACAACTTATCTATAAGTTGAAAACTGCACGAAACCTCCCCATATTAAGGCTGCTATTTGTGATATATTATTACTTTCAAATATATAATTTTTCATTTTGAATCATTCTAAAAACCCCACTATAAAACTTCAATCTTGTAGACACGTCATTTAGACTTTTGATACATGAGAACTTAACATACAGGATGATAGTACTACCCCAGAAACTAATCCGATGAGTTACCACTGACTTTCTCGAGCTCATTAGAGTTTAACGCAATTGAAAATTTAAAATCTAAATTTAAAACGGATTCAGTCTGTCTTTTGAAAACATTCTCCTAATTTTATTAGTTTTACTGCCAACTAAAATATCTTCATTATTGTAATTTTCAAAAACCTCTGGATTTAAAATAATCGGCTCCTCAATGATATCCTGGATGTATCCAAGATCAAATTCTTCACCATGCAGTTTAACTTTGGTTTCTTTCCTGTCCCCGATAAATAAAGCCTGTTCAGATTTTCCAATACTCTTTAAAACCTCTAATTCTTTTACATCTAAAGCACTAACTCTTAAACCTGTAAACACATACTCCAAAGCTTTATTCTCTGCTTTTGCCAGCAGTAGATTGACACCTTCTTTATTTGCATTTTGAAGATTTATATTTAAAAACTTTGTATTAAAATATTTTTCAATCTTTTTAAGATTTATGAAATAGTCTAAAAAAGTATCCGCTTCAAATGCATCTTTTGTAAAAGGAAGAGGAAATTGTTCCGAATCAAAGAATAATTTTCCTTCTCTAAAAATTTTAAATTTTAAATTAGAGGTTATCCTCGACAAAATCTTGTAAAATTCAAGGCCTAAATTTGCAGTTTTAATTTCATCATGAGGAATAACCTCCATATTAAAACGATTATGATCATTTATTGGATCATAATTCAGCCTGATAATTAATGTAAATCCATTTACAACAATTTTTAAGTGGTTTTCGTTTTCTTCCGGCCCAATTACTGTTAAAATAAATGGGTAATCATCTACTTCAAAATCGTCTTCAAAAAGAATGTTTATTTTACAATTAAAAGCCGGCCTTTTTTGAAGTGTCATGCGCGAAATACTTTCTTGATTTCTAATCCGAAGATCTTTCATCATAAAATTTAACTCTTGAAGAACTTCGCCTTCTAAATTGATTTCATCGAATGTTTTATTATTAATAAATTTAAAAAATTGATCTTTTTTTTCACCTTTAAGCTTTAGTTTTAGATCAATGTGGTATGAGCTATTTTCATCAAGTGATTTAACATTTCCTATATCAATTCCGGTTTCACCCTTTTTCAGCTCAATACCAAGATGTCTAGTATTAGCAAAATCCAAAGCTGTATCTGCTTTTCCAATCCCCTTAGCTAGGTCTGGAAAAAAATTTTGTCTTATATCTTCGTCAATTTCTTTTATTAAATCTTCTCCAGTTGATTGAATATGTTTAATGTTATGCTTTTGCAGAAAGGCTTGCTTAACACGATCAAGAGATGGAGCAACGAAATACATTTCCTTTTTATAATCTCCTAGCTGCAGTATTATTTTTTTAATCATATCCTGAACATTCAAATCATCTAATGAATATCCAATAAAAAGTATATGATTTGATGCAAGCCGATCCTTGACAGCATTCCAAAAGACAGTACTTTCGCTTTGCTGGGTAAAATAATTCAAATAATCAGAACTGGTTAATATTATATTTTCTATATCATTGAAATCTGAATGAATCTTAAAAAGCATCTGCTCATCTTTTTTTGCACTGGCATAATCTACACTTGTTCTTATTATTTCAATACGATCATTTTCCAACTCAATTAAATTATCATAATTTGTTGTAATAATAGTTCTGAAATGAGGTATTCCAGCAAGCAATTTATGAGTTTCAGTTGTTTTTGGTTTCTTTTTAAATTCCTGTTTTAAAGTTTCAATAAGATAACTTTTGTTTCCTTTAAGTAAAAAAATATCTTCGCAGAGCTTTGGCAGATTCCAAGTATGCTCTATATCACATTTAATATCATCTGAAAGATTTTTGTGGAGAATATCAGCTAGCTCAGCTCCAGAAGGAAATCCTGCATATCTGGACATTCCCGCTCCAGCAAATAAAACTACTTCCTCCCTTCTAATTAATTCAAATATTCTTTTGCTTGCCATAAGGGTTTATTTATTAATTATTTCCGCATTTTTACTTCAATCATCAAAAATAACCAAAAAGAAGATAAAGTGAGGATGGAATATTTTCTATTTATTAAAAATGGAGTAGATAGCTATTTTGCCACAAAAAGTTAAGGCGGTTTTTAAAGATATTCAACTGCCTATTTTTGTGGCAGAATCATGCCACAGTTCTATTTTGAAAAATATAATTCCAGCAAAATCAGGGTCTGCAAAAGTTAGGTTCGTCACTATTAAAGAAAGGCTTTGATAGCTAGAAAAATTTAAATAGCATTAGTATAAATATGGGTGCAGAATCGGTGCATCACTTTTATGAACAAATTTAAAATACTGTTCTACAATCACTTGAAGCCTTAAGTTCGAAACATTACTAGATCGTTGAATATAAAAATTGAATCAAAAAGTAAGGTTTTATAGTCTAATACTGCGACATATTCTAACAATTTCATTACAACTTCAAATAACTAATATTAACTCATTTTAAAAGTCTGAAATTCTACTTTTTTAAAATAAGAATGCAAAAATCCCCCCATAACTTAGCCCCTACTTTTTGTTAGATCATGAAGAAGGAAAATAATATTTTAATCACTCTTTTATAAAGATTAATAATTATTTTAGCACAAAAGAAATTAAAGTAACATCCATACTCTAAGTTAAAGCAAATACTTGAAATGATAAAACAGCTTATTACAGATTTAAGTTATGATTAAATTTCATTAATTCAAGGCCTTTCAAGAGCAAAATTAATTGCCTTCGAAATCCAAAACTCAGACTTTAAAAACTGGATTGTAAGTGAGCTAAACGGATATCAAGCGTAGGTTCGAAAAACTGTATTACGCAGTTTTAATGTTGTTCTACGCAGCTCAAAAATTGATTTATTTCTAATCTAAATCGATATAATATTGTTTCAAATTTTTACGTATTGCGTCTCCAGTATATGATAGTTCAAATTCAAGCTCATTTTTATTGAGTTTGTATTCATTCCCTCCTTCGTAACCATAATTTGTAATCTCCTCCAAATCGACGAAAAATTCTTTAAAACTCAATAATCCCCAGCTCAGTAAATCCGAATTAAATGCAATTGAATATACTAGATTGTCTTCTAGTACAAATTCTCTCAATTCTACTAAAATACATTTTTCTATAACACTACAGCAACTTATGAAATAACCGTAACTAATTTTTTCCAGTAGAAAAGCTCTAAATAATACACCAACGATTTCTGCTTTTTCGTGGTCATCGCATTTATCAACAATATAAAGTAGCTTTTCGCCAACTTTTACTCTGTAATCATTAGAATCGTCTATTTTAGAAATAACTTTCTCCCTTTGTTCCACTTCCACATCACTAAGTTGAGTTAAAAAGTATAGAATCTTTTTTGCAAACATCATATCTTTAACAGTTCCACTTGTTTTAAAAACTGCCAAAAGTGTATTAAGAACAGGAATGCTTTTTGCCACACCATCCTCTAAAAACGAATCTAGGATCACTTCCCCATACTCAGCTGTTAAACCTTTTAAATCTGATGCTTTTAAAGTTTCAGTTATTGACTTGGTAATGTTCTTAATGCTTGACATAAATAATTAGATAAAATGAAAGATACTAATTTAGCATAAATTGGAGTTGCCTTCAAAAGTGCCACAAAAGGTTAAGAAAAATTTGCCGAAAAAAAATTACGGTTTTGTAGCAAAAGCGTGACGCACGACTTTTTGATTTCTCTAGTTTTAGAAAAATCAAACACTTCCAAATCTAGGTTCGAATCGCAGAACAATTTAATATGTCTTCTTATAGAACTGAAAAATTTAGAAACTTTTTGAATGTAACGGCATCTGTCTCGTAATACTTTTTCGCTTTCTGACTTTCATCATCTTCATATTCAATGTCCATACTGTATGAATTGGCATCGTATAGATAAAATTGTACAAGGTTTTTTGCTTTAAAATAATAGATATTCAAACCTAATCTATGTTCAAAAAAATCTCGATGGTTTGAATTCTCTTTAATATTAGAAGCTAGGTCTTTTGATATTGTTCTATCATTAAAGGTTTGGGTGTTGATAAACATCAGAGTTCCTTCGTATAATATCCTAACTGTTGTTTTGTTAAGATAATCAGCTTTTACATCGTATGCTTTAGCTAATTCTGCTTTTGATACCACATAGTATTTACAACTAACTTTATTATTCCAACCTTTTTGGATTGAACTATAAGTATAAAAGCCGTCTCGATATTTTTTAATTATAATTGCATACGTACTATCAGCTATTTTTACGTCTTTAATTTCAAGTGAATTAAAATTATCAGTACCTAAGCCATACGATTCATAGTTACCTAAAAGCTTCTGATTTTCACCAAGATCTTGTGGTATTTTATTTTTTCCACTTATCCATTGTCCGGAAGAGTTTTTTAACCAACCCGTAGCTAATATTAATGCGCTACTTTTTTTTGTTATTATTGGCACTGCGTCATCAACTCTATTTTGAGCATTGATGGTAACTGCAACTAATGTAAAAATTATAAGTAGATTTATTTTCATAAGATACTTGTGGGTTTATTAAATTTATTAATATGACGAAAGTATAGAAAATAAATTAATAAAAAGCCTATAGATCTAACAGAATTGAAGACCTCAATTAAGTAAATTCTAGTAAGTTTTTAATTCAAAAAAAGTCGTTCATTTATTTGGACGTGATATAAATCCATCTAAAAAAAGCAATCGCCAATACGGTAGATATTTAATCTTAAACGGTTTTATGGCAGAATCGTGGCACATACTATTTTGGACTGGATACCTTTTTTGCCACAAAAAGTTAAGGTGACTTTTAAAGATATTTCACCCTTCTAAGTTTTGTGGCAGAATCGTGGCGCATGGAGTTTTTGAAAAATAGAATCTTAGCAAAACCAGGGTCTGGCGAGTTTAGGTTCGAGACTTTTAGAGATATAAATCAATCCCCTAAATGTTCCTTAAATCTTAATATCTATTTTTCCAAATTTTATTAATAAAGTTCTCGGATACTATCGAAATAACATTCATTTCAAAAAAATATAAGAAAAAATAATTCACAAGCTTTTTTCTAAAACAAAATCAATCGTAATCATTTAATCTTTTAAACCAGCCCGACGCCAGATCAATATCGTCCTGTGTCAGGTTATGACCTGCATCAAGGTTAAAATGTGTCACATCAAAACCACTGTTGGAAAGAAGCTTTATATAATTCTCTGTATCATCAGCCCCGATTGTCGGATCATGAATGCCTGTAGTGATAAAGACGGGCGTTGCCGTTTTATCGGGAAGTGGCCCTTTGTTCTTAAAAGGCCTCATCGGCCTGAAAAGAATTGCTCCTTCCAAAAAGTCAGGAGACAGCGTCAAAACCGCTCCTGCCATATTGGCCCCATTGGAATAGCCCAACGCCACTATTTTTGAGGAATCAAATTGATGTCTGAGAGACAGTTTTTTAATAAACTCCACCATCTCGCAGGAACGGAATTCAAGATCCTGCTCATCAAAAATCCCCATTGCAACTCTTCTGAAAAACCGCGGCATTCCATTCTCACTTACATTTCCGCGCAGGCTCAGAATATTAAATCCTGATCCAAAATAGGCCGCCAGGGACAGCAAATCTTTTTCATCCCCTCCTGCTCCATGCAGTAGCAGCATTGTTCTTGCCTTTGGATTTCCAGAAGGCTCATAAATATATTCGAGTTGCTGGTATTTCATCATATTTAATTTATAGTCCCAATACTCCTTCTATTTATCAAAATTATAAGTATCTGCCCCGATATGCATTGAACTGGAACAAGAAATTCTTTAATAGCATAGCATTTTATAAACCGTACATATTTCATGTACTTTCCTAAAAAAAACAAAGTATTAACAAAATATAAACTTCCAATATTTCTACCCTGTGTGACATTATCCGGACTATAAAATTGCCTGTCATCTCTAAAAATAAAAAACTGCAGTTTCATACCAACTAAATGAGATTCAAAAAGCACTCAGATTAAGTACTAATTAAGCTATTATTTTTGCAGAATTATTATTCAAAATCAGAACCGTAAACTAAGCACATATTATTTACTAAACAATTAAAATCTTGTCCCAGTTCAATGCATGAGTTCTGCTTATTTCGCAAATTCGCCTAATAAACAAGCACTCAAAATTGTGGACCCTGATGATTTAATCAAAAAAAACTCTTACACAAGGGAATAATTACCAAACTTTTTTTATTCAAAAATTAATACTATAAACACTATTTATGATTACTTACAAGAAAATGTTTTTACTGTCTTTAGTAGCGCTGTCTCTGACGGCCTGTAACAAAGAAAATGATTCTCAAAAAGAAAAAGCTGACACCGCTGCTTACTTAAAAGACAACACTCCCGGCATAAAAACAGGCGGTGTAAAAATGGTTGAAATTACTACTCCGAAAGGTAAATTTAAAGTATGGACAAAACGTATCGGAAATAATCCAAAAATAAAAGTTCTACTGCTTAATGGAGGACCAGGCGCAACACATGAATATTTTGAATGTATGGAAAGCTTTTTACCGGCTGAAGGTATTGAATTCATTTATTATGATCAGCTCGGAACTGGTAATTCGGATAATCCAAATGATCCTTCTTTTTGGGATCTTCCACGATTTGTAGATGAAATTGAGCAGGTGCGCAAGGCCTTAGAACTTAATAAAGATAATTTTTATGTACTTGGTCATTCCTGGGGAGGAATTTTAGCGGCAGAATATGCACTGAAATATCAGCAAAACTTAAAGGGCTTGATTATTTCTAATATGATGATGAGTGCTATTGATTACAGTACGTACGCAAAAGATGTACTTGCAAAGCAAATGGACCCGGAAGTTTTAGCCCAGATAAGGGAAATTGAAAAAAATAAAGATTTTGCAAATCCAAAATACATGGAGTTATTGGTTCCGAATTTTTACAGCAAACACATTTTACGTATGGATGCAAACTTGTGGCCTGAACCCCTAAACCGTGCAATGGGTAAAATTAATCAGTCATTATATGTCACAATGCAGGGACCAAGTGAATTTGGACTTTCTGGAAAATTGGAAAAATGGGATATTAAAAATCAGCTTTCAAAAATTACCGTACCGACCTTATCAATAGGAGCGAAATATGACACAATGGATCCCAAGCATATGGAGTGGATCTCTAAGCAGGTTCAAAATGGAACTTACCTGTATTGTGACAAAGGAAGCCATATGAGTATGTATGACGATCAGCAGACCTATATGAAAGGTTTAATTAAATTTTTGAAAGCTACTGAATAGTACGGCTTATAAAACTCTCTATAATAAACTGTTATATATTAATATTTTTTCACTATTACCAATAAGAGCTGTCCCGAGACCGCTCTTATTCTTTTACAATAGTTACGGTATAGTCTAATTCTGCTTTGCTTAAAAAATCTTTTATAAAATTGTGAACTTCAGATCTGTTTTTCTGACTGACCATGAAAGAATTAATATGAAATTCTTCATCATGATCCTCGATATGAATAATTTCTGTATATCCTTTAGAGATCAAACTTCCCTTTAATTTAATTATATTGATTTGGTCCTTGCTGTTTACCGCCTTAAGAACGAGTAATTTCATAGCGTCTTCCATGATGCATGTTATATTATATTATCTATTCTTAAAATTCAAAAAATAAAGGGCATGGATATTAAGTTTTTAATTTCCACACCCTTTAATTGACCCCCAAATCAATTCTAATAATCACCTTCTAAAAATAAGCAGTATGTATTTCTTTTAATCCAAAAAAAAACAAAGTTGTTATTACATTATTGTTAAACAAATTTAAACCGTTTGTATTGTTCTGCTTCTGCAATATTTTCACCAATAATTATAAAAATCAAAGATTGCTTAAGTAAATTCTTTCATGAAGAAATAAAAATATCATATATTATAAATTAAATTACAATAAGCCAAAAATAGAAAAGCTTTATAATTCAAGATGTGACATTGCTATTAAAATTTACATGTACTAAAAAAAACGGTTATTTCAGTTAAAAAAGATAGTTTAAAAGCGAAAATGCGCGTGCTTTTGTATCCGAAATATATTCTTAATTTTAGCTACGTTTTCCTCTCTGATTAAAAACTTATTAATTAAAGTACACATGAAAAAAAATTTACTCGTTACCACCCTTCTGTTACTTACGGTAAATGCTTTTACCCAAAAATTAAATAAAAAAGAGTTTGAGCAGGCAAAGAAAATCCTTCCGCTGGAAATGAACGAGGCAAAAAAAGCCAGACTGTTAAATCGGGTAGCAGTGTATTACATTATGAGGAATGAATCGCCAAATGATATTGACAGTTGCTCAGTACTTAACCGCCAATCATTAAATTTGGGAATAAAACTGAAATCAAAGAAGATTATTGCGGCATCCATGCTGATTGACGGTCAGATTGCAAATAGAAAACAAAACAAAATCCTGGCTCAAAGACTGAAAAAAAAGGCACTCGAATACGCCCAAAAAAATGGACTTAAAAATCAGGAAGCAGAAGCTTATGTAGACATGGCGTACGATTTTGGAAACGATTATAAAAGTGCATTGCCCTATATTGAAAAGGCAGGTCTATTATTTAAAGCATCGCATGACCCTTACGGCGAGTCAGAGACATATTACGACATTGCCTTTATCTATGAGGAATTTAAGAAGCCTGACAGCATCTTTAAATATTTACAGAAATCGATAAAAATAAAGAAAACAATACATAATTACGAACTTTACAAAGACTATAGCAATCTCACGAGATTTTACCTCAAACGGGGAAATTTTAAAGAAGCCCTCGACTATGGACTGCAGGCCGACATACTTGCGGAAAACGCAGATGCAGACCCAAAATGGCGGACACTTATATACAATCTCTTAGCATTAATTAATAATGCGCTAAATGATCAGGAAAAATCATTAGACTTTTTTAGAAAGTCTATTGAAATGGCAAAAAAAACAAAAAGTGCCATTTATCTTGAAACGATTCAGGTGAACACTGCCAAAAGTCTATATGATAACCGACAATACAAAGAGGCACTGGAAATACTAAAAACTGTTAAAGGTGATCCAGAAAAAGATTGTAAAGTGCGTAACCTTTCTCTGTACATGGTGCTTTATTCTTCAATAAAAAAATATGACATTGCTCGCAGCTATTATGCAATGCTTTTGAAATGTGATATGAGTGAAAAGCAGAAAGATTATGTATATCCGATAATTATTGACTATTTATTACAGACAGGGCAAGCAGCAAAAGCATATTCATTTCTCGATGTTATAAAAAAAATGCGGCAAGGCAGCAGTAATTTAAAAGCCATTTCAATAATTGAAAAAACTTCCTCAGAAATAGATTCGGCTACAGGTAATTTCCGTGGTGCATTTGAGCATTTTAAAATTTACAAATCCTTAAATGATTCCATTTTTAACACGAAAAGTGTAGAGCAGTACAATGACTTACAACTTAAGTATGACACAGATAAAAAGGATAAAAGTATAATTCTGCTTACACAGCAGGGGAGACTTCAAAAAGAAATAATCCGAAATGCTTCTATCCTCAGATATGCCTTCATTGGCAGTATTGCAGCACTGCTCCTATTTGTCTTATTATTATATAACCGATCAAGATTAAAACAGCGAGCGCATAAAAAATTAGAGTATAAACAGCAGCAAATCAATGAGCAGAACGAAGCGCTGAAAAAATTACTATCTGAAAAAGAATGGCTGGTGAAAGAAATTCACCATAGGGTAAAAAATAACCTTCAAATCGTAATTAGTCTGCTGGGCACACAATCAATGTACCTGGACAATGAAGAAGCGTTAATAGCTATACAAAGCAGCCAGCACCGAATGTATGCTATGTCCCTTATTCACCAAAAATTATATCAATCTGATGCAATTGCATTTATCGATATGTCATGGTATATTCAGGAACTTGTCAGCTATCTGAAAGAATCTTTTGTGGTAGATCAAAATATTGACTTCAAACTTGATCTTGAGTGTATAGAACTTGACGTGGTGCAGGCTGTACCTCTGGGCCTTATCCTTAATGAAGCTATAAGTAATTCGATTAAATATGCATTTAAAGATAAGCAAAATGGGCAAATTAATATCTCACTGAAAAATACTGAATATAATTTTTATAAGCTCGTCATAGCAGATGATGGTATCGGACTTCCTGAAGCATTTGAATCACAGGAAAGAGAATCGCTGGGAATGAACCTCATGATCGGACTCACAGACCAATTAAATGGAAGCTTCGAACTTAAAAACGATAATGGGCTGGTTATAGTAATTACATTCGCAAAAAAGGATGATTTATTAAGTTCAGTAACGGATTTAAATAATGCTGATGCTACCACCTCAATTGGGGAATACTAATCAGTATATGAATATCGTGGTTGGCAGATTACGAAATAACGTAAAGATAAAAATTGCTTATTTTTACAAATAACTGATTACAAGTGTTTTAATATTTTGGATCTAAATTTGGAATACCCTTCGTAATTTTTAATCTTTAATATTAAAATTTATGAAATCGTTTCAAAGCTTACATGTTCCACATATTTTTTATTCTGGAACTACTCGGGAAAATCGCGTTATGATAAATGGAAATTATGATACTGGTATCATTTTTTCCAAAAACTTTTTATTTTGAAATCGAAATTCACGACTGTAAGAAAATTTACTGACAGTCTTGCATTTATGAATCTTCCCGTTTTTGATTACATTGACCGTGATGATTTTGCAATTGTACGCCTGGAAGAATTGGGTATGGCGCTTCCTTACCAGACAGCGGTTTACAGGCCGGATCATTTCAGCCTCATTGTAGTTTTGAATGGTACTGCCACGTACCTGGTCGGTGATAAAACTTTTGAACTTAGTAAAATGGACGTTCTTTTTATCCAACCTCATACTTTCATTTCGGGCAAGTGGGAAACTCTGGGCAACGCTTATAACATAAGTTTCAGTAAACAATTCATTCTGCAGTTATTTACGGACGGCATTTATGAGATTCAAAAGTATAATCACGAAAAAGGATATGCTGTAACACTTTCAGATGATACTATGAAATACTTCGAATCCCTATGTATGGACATTTACAAGGAAGCAATTTCATCTGCCCCTTATAAATATGAAATCATCACAAATCTAGTTTATCATCTTTTTTTATTAGTCCGGAAACAGCATATAAATGAGACCAAAAACCCTCAACAAAAATATAACGCATATGTTAGTAAATTCATGCAGGATCTTGAAGACAATTTTATAAGTATTGCCTCTGGAGAAACCGACAGGCTCCTGAACTTAAGTGATTATGCCGGTAGACAAAATATAAATGAAAGTTATTTATCAAAAACAGTAACTAATACAACAGGGAAATCTGTAAATCAGTGGATCGATGAGAATCGCATTATTGAAATTAAATATTTACTGAAATATACAGATAAACCAATTAAAGATATTGCCATACAGTATGGGTTTAATGATGTGAATTACTTTTATAGTTATTTTAAAAAACATACCAAAAATGCCCCGGGTTTGTTCAGAGAAAATTTTAATACTTAAAGAGTTAAGGGAGTATCTTCGATTCCTATCAAAGTGCTTTCAGTAAAACTACATCGGTATGAAATTAAGTTTCCATACGAACTGTAAAGTGCTGTTTTATAAGATATAAAAAAGTTAAATATTTAATTTTATAGGTAAAAAAGCTGTTTTTCTTTGCATCATGAATTATTTGAAGTTAGTATCTTAGCTGTTTTCCGTATCCTGGAAAAATATAACTAAAATTTATTAAAATTAGCAAGGCCCAACCATTATTGATTATTCTGCTAAGCGGTCTTATTTAGATAGAAGTAAACCAAAAAACACAACAATGAATTGTAAATTATGATAATATATAATGGAAATTAAAGAAAAAATACTCATTGTTGAAGATGAATTCATCGTTGCCAATCACCTTAAAATGATATTAGAACGAGATAATTTTAAGGTAATCGGAATAGCGTCATCTGTAACTCAGGCAAGGAATATGCTGGCTCAGCAAAAACCAGAATGGGTACTTTTGGATATCATTTTACAAGGGGAGGGAACGGGTATAGATCTTGCATTGGACCTAATAAACAGTGAGATTCCGTTTCTTTTCATATCAGCCAACACCAATCAGTCCACACTTGAAGCTGTAAAAAAAACACAACCTTACGGTTTTTTAGTAAAGCCTTTCAGGCCGAAAGACCTTTTGGTAATGCTTGACATCGCACGATATCGGCACGGTCTGGAGAATCAAAATAAAGCTAATGTAACTACAATTGAAAAACAGCCGCTTCAATTTTCTGGCATTATTGGAAAAAGTCCATTGTTGGCTGAAGTTCTTTCAAAAATAAGCATTGTTGCACCTACTGAAACATCCGTTTTAATAACTGGCGAAAGTGGTACTGGCAAAGAAAGAATTGCACATGCCATTCATGAGAACTCATCTCGCAGAAATAAACCTATAGTCGTGGTAAACTGCGCTGCCCTTCCACTGTCTCTGCTTGAATCAGAACTTTTTGGTTATGAGAAAGGGGCTTTTACGGGAGCCCATTCAAGGAAAATTGGAAAATTCGAACAAGCCGATAGTGGTACTATTTTTCTAGATGAGATTGGTGAACTTCCTCTTGATGCACAGGTGAAACTTTTACGGGTACTACAGGAAAAAGAAATAGAACGAATCAGCGGATCAGAAATTATTAAAGTAGATGTTCGCATCATTGCAGCTACTAATCGTAAACTCGAGATCGAAGTTGCAAATGGTAATTTCAGACTGGATTTATACTACAGGCTAAATGTATTTCCAATAGAACTCCCACCATTGCGGGAAAGAAAAGAAGATATAGAGGAGCTGGCTAATTATTTCCTTGAAAAATTTGCTACTGCTGACAAAAAAATCAAAAGCTTTTCTCCAAAAGTACTTGATCGGCTTTTGTCATACAACTGGCCGGGCAATATTAGACAACTGGAACATCTTGTTGAACGAAGTATACTTTTAAATTCAGGGGATCAAATTACGGAGATAGACCTTCCATCTAATACATTTCTAAATACCATACCCCAGCAAGCCGATTTTCAATCACTGCAGGAGATGGAAAAAAATCATATATTGCAGGTCTTAAATTCCTGTAAAGGCAGGATTTATGGAACTGAAGGTGCTGCGGCTATACTACAAATTTCCACTGCTACCCTTTATGCTAAAATAAAAAAACTAGGTATCAAAATGGAACACTTTTAAATTTACATCACACCGTTAAAAATGAGTGTAAGCAAAAATTAAAATATGAAGTATGGCTTAAATAATAACGAGATTAATCTGCGTTTACAGCAAAGGGAACGTGAACAATTACAAACATTTCAAATGTGTGAAATTCTTTCATCAATAACCACAAGGCATGAACTTGATGATTGTGTAAATAATATGCTGAAAAACATAATAGGATTCAATGACCTCATAATATTTATTGAAAACAAAGACAAAAAGGGCTTCATCCTTAACTACCACAGCGATCCTGTTGCTTATACCAAATATAAAAACGATTCCTATAGTGAAAATTCCGGAATTTTTACAGCAGCTTTTAATGCGCCGGAACCTATTATTTTCTCCAGTAATGATTTAAAAAAATCATCCAAAATTCCATTGTGCATTCATGAATCTTTTCAAAAAAACGTTAGAAAGGCGCTTGGTTGCGCAATTCCTTCAAAATATTACAATGGTGTACTGCTCTTTGGTTTTAGAAGTGAAACTATTCCTGTAAGGAGTGATTTATACACCACTAAAATAGTGTCAAGACAACTATGTATTACACTTAAAAATATTTTATTTCTTGAAAAAAACATTCATGATTCTTCTAATAATGAAACCTATAATGCCTTTGCCTTAAAAGAAATAGAAGATCAAATGGGAATTGTTGGAAACAGTGCTCCTATTGAAAAAGTACGCAGTCTTATTAAAATTGTCAGTACAGTGGATAGCAGCGTTCTTATTCAGGGAGAAAGCGGTACTGGAAAAGAACTTATTGCCAAAGCTATCCATGATAATTCGCTACGAAGTCAAAAGCCATTTATTAAAGTAAACTGCGCAGCAATTCCTGAAAACCTTATAGAAAGCGAACTCTTTGGGCATGAAAAAGGAAGTTTCACTGGTGCTATAGCCAAAAAAATAGGCAAATTTGAGCAGGCTCATCTGGGAACATTATTTCTGGATGATGTAAGTGAAATGCCACCTGATCTACAGGTTAAATTGCTAAGAGCACTACAGGAAAAGGAAATTCAGCGTATAGGAAGTATGAGTAGTACCATTGTTGATATTCGTATAATTGCTGCCACTAACAAGGATCTGCAGTCGGAAGTAAATAAAGGAACCTTCCGAAGCGATCTTTTTTACCGGCTTAATGTATTTCCTATCAATGTTCCGCCCTTAAGGGAACGACGGGAGGATATTGCCGATTTGGTACATTATTTTTTACAACTTTGCGCAGCTAAAAACAAAAAACCTCTTAAAACCATAACTGCAAAGTTGCTTAATTTGCTAAAAATGCATGAGTGGCCTGGGAATGTACGTGAGTTAGAAAACACAATTGAAAGAGCATCTCTGTTAACTTCTGAAAAAGTTATCAAAGAATTACAAATAAACTCTTTTAAGGAAGATAGCATTATCAAGGGTATTAATCCAATTAAACCCTGGAAAGAATTTGAAAAAGAATACATACTCAGTGTCCTTAGATTCTGTAAAGGAAAAGTTTCAGGACCAACCGGTGCAGCGAGCTTTTTAGAAATGCCATCTACAACCCTTAATTCTAAAATGGAAAAACTTGGTATAAAAAAAAGGCATTATCTTTAAGACAAATATTTATATAAGAATTTTACACATGCACAGATTATCGATTCTACCTTAGCTATTTTTTAAATAGTGGATGAACCCTGAGGTACAAAATTTGTTATATAAAATTCTATCCGCTATAAATCTATTTTGCCAATATGGATTTATTGCCCAGCGCAAATGCAAAATATTATTCCACACAGCAATCCGTTAGTTAATATCTAAAATTGAAACCCACAAATACAATATTTCCTTCTTCTGAATTAAAGTAGGCAGCCTGCAGGCTCATTGAACTTAGTCCTCCCAGCCATATTCCCCCGCCTTGCGAAGTATGCCATTTTCTTGACGGATCATTCTCTGTCCACACACGGCCAAAATCAAAACCTCCATAAATTCCAAAATCTATCGGAATGAGACCTGTTCTGAAACTCGCCATCTTAAGCTTCAGGTTGGAACTGTCATACAAACTATGCTTTCCGCTGAAACGCTCGTTACGGTATCCGCGCAGCCCATTATTGCCTCCAAGAAAAGAAGAATGATAAAAATAGTAAGTATCCCCAAAAATCAGCCTGCCTTCAGCAACAGTCTGAAATACCAGATTTCCTGATTGGGTAAGCTTGTCATCAAAACCTGCTTTTGCTGTAAAATATCCGAAGTTATTTTTACCGTTTTCCGTATTGGTTTTCCATCCTGCTTTTACTTCTGAATAAATGCCCTTAGTCGGAAAATCTTCGGTATCTCTGTTTTTATATTGTATAGAAGCTTCGGCACCCATATAATTCTGATGCTGAAAAACAGCCGGGTCTACATTACCTGGGGTAAAAAAACGATCGTCCATTTCTTCTACTTCGTAACTTTCATATAAGCCCTTTACTTTGAGCTTATGATATTCAATACCCATACTTAGAGCAGTCTGTCTTGTTCTGGCCCGGTTGTAATCCTTACCCAGCGTTTGATCATTATTCACTGTTTCATTTCCGAAACCAAAGAAATTATTAGAAAACCTGGCGCCAGAAAAATAAGCATCAGCAACAAAATTTATATTTGGAAAAACATTAAAAAAAGTACCACTGTAACCTGCCTCTGCCGATTGGTAAGCAAAATAATAATTGGCAAAAACCTGATGAACCTGTTTGTGCGGATTTCCATTGAAACCATTGTAAGTATACTTATCCTTTGCTCCTACAAAGAATCCATCATCAGTAGCAAAACCCAACACCGGAAGCAATATATTGTTACTGGGAAGAAAATAGCGGAAGTGCAGGTTATTGGTTTGGTAAATTGATGAGAACTGCCTGTGGGAAGGCTGTTGCACATCAATTAGATTTTTCTCATAGTCATAGTCGTAAATCCTAATTTTTTTTCCTTTATTCAGTGTATAAAGATCTGTTCCATAACCGCCTATAATTCGTATCAAAGTTTCATTTTCTACTTCACCCTCCACTATAAAATTATCATCTCCATTAAGGCCATAAAGCCAAACCTCACAGGTACTTTCGGAATTAATTATAGTAGAAAAATAAGGTTTTGTACCATTCTCTGAAAATATATCAATTGCTGTATTTCCGTCAGACTGTCTTTTAATTCTGAAGATATCTTTTTTATCTGTTCCTGATATAACTGCTTTTTTACTAATAAAAGAAGCGTATTTCTCTGCTGTTTTTTCAAGGCTCAAAAGCCTGTTTTTTAATTTTGATTTAATCTCTTCTAGTGCCTGATCATGCATCTCGGAAGGCAGCTGTAAAAACGCCTGATCTATCACCGCATCAGTAAGGCCTGCCTGAATTGAAGCCGCCTCCTGCTTCCATATCAGAATGTCACAATCGGAAACAAAAATTTTATCCAGATTATAAGCCTCCGAATTAAGCCATTTTACATCGGCAATCTGGTCATCATAACTTTGCCAGAAACGCGTTTCCGGTACAATTTGTTTGATAACAGCAAGGCTTACACCGTCAAATTTCGAAAAAGCGGCATCACGATCCCTGGGTATGGGAGTATATATTCCTGAATTACTTCCTGTTTTTCGAAGTGCCCAGCGCCATTGATCTTCATGACGATCCCAATCCCCGATAAGCATATCAAATATCCTTGAACGGATATACTGACGCTTGTCTATACTATATTTAGCATCGTTTCGCAGCTTTTCAAGTACTTCGGTTGTTCCTGTAAAATCAGTTATAGCACCGGTTTTGTCAGCAGAAACATGCTGGTATCCTTTAAAATCTTTTTGCCCCTTTGAAGGTCTTTCTTCAATGTAGTAGAGTCCGTCACCGTATTTGTCATTTAGGTCTCCAAACTTCTCCTGTCTTGGAAAATAGTATAATTTGGTATTAGAATGATTCACTAAAGCGGCTTCTGCCAGATCATTAACGGCAAGTTGTACATAGGGATGGGCCGTTGTGAAAAAATCTGAAACCATTTCTTCGGCTTGCGTATTGTCATAAGATTCCGGATCAAAGGCAATTCCTTTTAACTTGAAACGCAAAAACTTAAGGGCATCTTTACGAAGTGAACGCATTACATACTGCCTGCCGTCTTTGTCCTCCAGTCTTAGGGACTGCGATTGATGTCCGCCACCTTCTTTTAAAATAGTAAGTCCCCCGTATAAGGTATCTAACAGAGCTGTTTTTACTGTTACATCTTCTGCGTAATAGTTCCGATAGTGCTCACCCCACAATATTTTGTAAAACCCTGATTTAGCGGTCTCTTCTCTGCTTAAGATATGGCGTTTGGATACCGTATCAAAAATGGGCAGTTTTGTATTGCTTTCTTTTGCTTCTGTCTTAGGGAGTGCTTTGTTTACCAAATGGCGATATAGTAGTTTATTGTTTTCCAAATTGTAAAACTCGACATCTGACGAACCGTCCTGATAAAAATTAAGCCTGGCATAGCCTTTCTCACTTGAGCTGTAAATACCCTCGTAACTTAACTTGCCACCAGGCGCCGTTATAAATTCTTTTGATAATTTTACCGCCTCGGTTTTTGACAGTGATCCACTGATAATTTGATGTATTCCTCCCCCTTCCAAATACTGAAGACTTGCTTCATGACCTGAAACAAGCATTATATTATTCGATAATTTTGCAAGTGCTGCAATATAACCTGTTAGTTCTCTATACCTGAAATAAGCGATATCTTTTGGACAGCTGCCTCCTAATTTTCTAGCAGCCTTATCCCCAAAACCAATGATGGGCAATGGATGCAGATAATCATTGAAGCTGTATTTTCCACCGTGTTTTCCATTGGTAAAAACGGGATGATGCATTGCTATAATCACATTTTTAAATCCGGCATCGCGAATCATGCTTTCCAGCTCTTCCAGAAAACGTCTTTTTGTTTTAATATCCGGGGAATTTTCATTGATGTATCTGATCTCATCCCAGTTGGCAATATACCACTGGGAATCAATAAATATAATATCAAGATTTTCATTTACTGAAACTTTCCCCAATGGACTTCCATTTTTAGGAAAACAGATCTCAGAATTGCCAGTTATGGAGTTTAAAAAATCGCTCACTGATTTACCCTTTCGGCTATCTTTGTATTTCCATTCAGCATCACCTGGAATGAAATATGTTTTACCTTTAAACTCCTTAGTAATATCGGCCTGTTCTCTGAGTAATGTACTGTCATACAGGCTGTCCTTTACCTGATCGGAAATATTATCACCTAAAAATAAAAATGTTGAATTTTCCGGGGATTCCCTTAATACATTTTTAAATTGCTCCAGAGTGCCCGGGTCACTTTTAGATGCTCCATAACCTCCGGCAAGGTAAACACTATAGGTTGGTTTTTTATCATTTTGCTGCTCTGCCGCAACTTTCGACTGCGCTTTTTTAGTTGCGCATGCAGAGAATATCAATAAAAATAATATCGCTAAATTTCGTGCTTTTTTCATAATCATCCATTTTAAATAAAATATAAGCGACTCAGGTTTGTACTTCCCTTGTCTTTGTCTGCCAGAAAATTATGGTGATCTAAAGGCATTGTAAAAAAACATGCATGTGATAAAAATTCACCTTTTCTGAAAGCATATTATCTACTTTACATCATAAAGAAATAAAATGCCATGATTCCTCCTACTACAATAATTCCTTTTCTTGCCGCCTCCTGATTTATATTTCTGGAAAATAATGCACCATAATACCCCCCTATCAAAGCGCCAACAATTAGTACAAGTGTTATATCCCAGTCTACAAGTCCTGAAAAAATAAAACAAATTGCAGCTATGCCATTATTTACTGAAACCATTACAACCTTTAAACCATTCATTTCATTTAGATTTTTCATTCCATATAAAGTAAAAAATGACAGAATGATAATACCAATACCGGCATTAAAATAGCCTCCGTATAAATTGATCAGGAAAATTGGCAATATTTTACCGTGTGTATACACAAAATGCTGATTCTCTTTAGCTCCTTTCTGGAAATATTTCAAAATAGATTTACTGAAGGCAAAAGCTCCCCATGAAACTAAATGAAAATAAGGCACCAGTGACTTAAAAACTTCAGGATTAGTGAAAATCATCAAAATAGCCCCACATAGTCCGCCGACACCGCTTATGAGCAGCAAATACTTCAGATCAGTGCTGCTTACTCTAATATCCTTCTGAAAGGCCTTTGCACTTACAATATTCCCTAGCCAAAGCGAAACACAAGTCATTGAATTGGCCCTTATAGAAGAAATTCCATTTAAAATTAAACTGGGGAAGACTATGAATCCGCCACCGCCGGCAAAAGCATTTAATGCGCCTCCTGCAATAGCAGACAGGAATAATAATATATATTTATATGTTTCCATTTATTTGGGTAAAATTGATTGATGATATTCTGAAATTTCCTGTGCTATTTCTGCTCCAAATTCTTCAAGGGCAAAGTGGCCAGTGGGATAAAACAATAATTTTGATTCTTTAATTTCATTATGTATTAATAATGCTCCCTGTTTAGTAAAAACCTCATCATTCTCTCCCCAGACAATTAACGTAGGAGGCTGTAATTTAAATAGTGTCTCCTGCCATGTAGTATAAAGTAGAAGGTTGTTTTTATAGTCTTCCTTTATAGCCAGATGTATTTCCTTTAACCCTTTTCTTTCCATCAGTACCTGGTCTAAACTATAGGTATCAGAGGTTATTTTGGAAGGATCTTTTACACCTGTCGTATATTCCCATTTTATGTACTCGGGTCCAACCAATTTTTCTAATCGTTCAAGATTATCCACACTTTTATTTTTAAATAATTCCATCGTATTTTTCAAACCATTCCCTAAACCTTCCATATGAATAGTACCATTCTGGAAAATTAACATCTCTGCACAGGAAGGATTCGCGGCTATAAGTCGCATGATAATAGGCGCGCCGTAATCGAAAAGATAAAAACTAGTTTTTGTAATTCCTAATGCCGTTAGAAAGCAGGCCATTATATTAGAGAAATTTTCAAAAGTATAATCAAAATTTTCCAGATCAGGAGTCTCACTGAATCCGAAAGCAGGCAAATCGGGAGCAACGATATGAAACTGCTCTGATAATTTCGGTATAATATTCCTAAACATATGAGATGATGCTGGATATCCATGCAACAATAACAAATTGGGCTTAGAGCCGTCGCCAGCCTCTCTGTAAAAAATTTCGGTGCCACATATTGCAATACTTTTGTAATTTATCGTATCGGGAGGCCAGGTTTGGTTCTTAGTATCCATTGATTCTTGTTATACGGCTATCATATTAATAAACGATGGCCGTCTGATTATTATTTACCTGTTTTTCTCAAAAGAAAATCTTTGATAAGTGCTCCCATTTCAGCACCAAAACTTTCAAGGGCAAAATGTCCCGTGCTGAATAAATGAAACTCCAGATTTTTCAGGTCTTTTTTGAAAGCTTCAGCTCCCACACCAGGAAAAATATAATCGTCTTTTCCATAAACAACGATAGTTTCCGGCTGGTAATTTCTGAAATATTCCTGCCATTCAGGGTACAGCACCACATTGGTCTGGTAATCATAGAACATGGCCAGTTGAATATCTCCATTTTCCGGACGTTCCAAATGTCTCAGATCAATCTCCCAATTGTCTGGTGAAATTACAGAAGGATCCGGCACAGCGTGCGTATATTGCCATTTTAATCCGTCAGGGGCATGGAATGTACTTAATGTGTTTTTTGCCTCTTCATTATTTATATCTTTCCAGTATACTTTAAACGGATCCCAGAAAGTTTCAAGACCTTCCTCATAAGCACATCCGTTCTGAATGATCAGTGTATCGATCTGATCCGGATTTCTGCTGGCAATTCTAAAACCGATCGGCGCACCATAATCCATCAGATAAAGACTGAATTTCGCGATACCCAGTTCGTCTAATAACGTTTTAATAATATTTGACATATTCTCGAATGTATAGTCAAATTCCCCAATTGGAGGCTGCTCACTTCTTCCATAACCAGGGTAATCAGGTGCTATTAAATGAAAATCATCGGACAGATCATGTATTAAATTTCGAAACATATGTGACGATGTAGGATATCCGTGAAGCAAAACTACTGTTGGCTTGTTTTTATCTCCGGCTTCTCTGTAAAAAATCTCTACTCCATTGATTTTTCTTGTATGGTAACTCGTTTTCATAATACTGGTTTTTTAAATTAAATTTTTATTTTTTTAACTCTATTTGTAATTGATTAAATTAATTTTCTTGTCATTTCCTCAGTGCCGTTTATAAACAGATGACGTTTTCCCTAGTCGCTGTCAGTTCTATAAGCCTGCGCAATTCCAGAGTTGAATTTTCTAAATTGCTGTCTGATAAAAATGGTGGAATTGAAGATCTTTTTAACACTGCCTATAAGTTTAAACATTTCTATACCACAAACTTAGGCATTGAACAGAGTTGTATTTCTGTTATATTCTTACCAAAAATTATAAAAAATAAAGATATCGGAATACTGTTCTTTACCCGAAAAATAAAAGAAGAAAGCAGCCGATTATGCATATTATTATTTCAAAAAGAAAAGTGCATTTAACAAGCCTCCGTATTGAAAAAAAAATTCTCTGAATCTGCACTTCAATTTAAATGTAAACAGTTTGATACCATCTAAAATAAGAAGCAGCATTCTATAGCTATAGAATGCTGCTTCTAAAAAAGGTGAATTAATTATTACCCGCAAGTTCTAAAGTAATAGAAACATGCTGATCTGCTTTACAAAAACTCCAGTATTTATAAAAAATTTCCGTTCGCATGATGAAAAATGTTTCACCAATTTGATCCTAAGGAATTATAAACACAGATTAAACTTCTCATTATTTCGATACGATTAGTGTTTAAGCATCGCTCGGCCATATTGAACACCTATCCCATACGATCCGCCATATTTTTGAACCAAATCTGTCACGGCTGTATAAGTCTCAGATCTTCCCCAGTCACGTTGCAACTCCAGTAAATACTGCATGGATGTGATAGGTCTTGCTCCGGCCTGAACCATGCGTGTTACGGCCTGATTATGGGCTTCATCTGTCACATCTCCACTTGCATCTGTGATCACATACACAGTATATCCATCATTTATGGCTGATAATGCTGGCCCTACTATACAAACAGAAGTCCATAAACCTCCCATCACTATTGTTTTATTTCCCTTACCTGTGACCTCTTTGTAAGCATTGGCATCTTCCCAGAAATTCATAGTGGTTCTGTCAAAATACTTTGTACTTGATTTAGGATAAAATTCCTGAACCTCAGGAAAAACCGGACCGCTAAACGATCCCTCTGCCACAGTTGTAATAACAGTGGGTACTTTAAAGATCTTAGATGCTCCTGCAACAAGGGCAGTATTCGTTCTAAGCTGATCAACCGGCATGTTGCCCACTGCAAAGGCCATCTGGCTTTCATGATCTACCAAAATCAAAGTGTGATTTTTAGGGTTTAACAATTGTGGACTTGGTTTTTGTGCAAATGCATTTAGAGACGATAATGCAACTACTGCGGTTAAAATTAAATTTTTCATAATAATTCAGATTTAATGGTTAATTGTATTTTTATAATTGATTTATGCAACTCGGATTTTGAAAATTTCACACCATTTTTTAATTGATCGTTTAGTCCTTATTTCATTACTTCTCCCGTCTACTAAGTGTGTTTGTTTTCTTAAAATTATTGCGCCTTATAAACTTCAAGTTCTATTTCTATCATTAATTCGGGAAATGCTAATTCTTTTACGCCGAGCCAGGAACCTGTCGGAAAATTTTTCTTGTAGATTTCTTTTCTGTATCCCGAGACTTCAAGAAATAACGGCATGTTGGTTGTGTAGACATTCTCCATAACCACATCATCAAATGTGCAGTTATAATGTTTTAATATTTTATCCAGATCCGCATAGCAATTTTTCATCTGTTGGTTTAAATCACCTTTAGCAGTAGGTTTTCCTTTATCATCAAAACTTACAGCTCCAGAAATCTTAATAGTATTCCCTATTTTTACTGCATGTGAATAACCATAAGCCTTTTCAGCCTCTGGACGAAGTAAAAAATATTCCGGTTGTTCATCTACCGTAATGGATTCTTTTTTAGCTTCATCTTCAGATCCTTTTTCCTTTTGACCACAACTTTGAATTGTAAATGTCAATCCAATACATAGTGACATTAATTTTAATTTTTTTAATACATTTTGCATAACAATAGTTTTTATTTAGCCTACTTTATCAGGGCTTCAGCTTTCCCTTTTATCCGTGTCATTTCCCTTGCAGAAATGATTAAACCAAAACAGGTTTAATTCATGATTTTATTTTTGACTTATAACCCCAATCCCTTTTGTGATTTTTCAGATAATAGAAATAATGAATATTACTACTGCCTGTTCTTTTAAGAATAAAAATCATTGCTTATAAAGCTGATGAAGGGATCTAATTAGAAGATTAAAATGAACTTCTTTACTTGGTGAAGCAAAATTATACCGAATGTAAAATTCATTCTCTGTGAATAATTTACTAATGATTATAAAAACCTAAGATTTGATTTTTTTTTCCCTGTTAGATTAGCAAACCTTATTTTTCTTTAGTAATTATGCACTCCGTAAGAAACTGAAGTGTAGGATTTTATATAAAAAACAACAACAATTAACAAGCCGAGATAAACATATTCTGAATAAAAATCAACAAAAAATCAACTTTTTAAAATAGATATGGTAATATTTTATCTGTTTTAAGTAGTTTTATATTAAAAAAATCAATGGAAAAGCAAATACCCATATTTAATACGTTAAAAGAGATTTGTGATTGGTTCGGGATGCCTTCAACTGAATTAATAGGAGAAGATTTTATGCTTCAGGAAATTAACCAATGGAATAAAAATAAATTACTTAATGCCCCCGATAATTACAAAGCCAACTTTTTTACTATTTTTCTAATTAATGAAGGCAGTGCAACACACCTTTATAATGATGAAGTAATAAATTTAGAATCGTCAGGTATCTTTATAACCAGTCCTGGTCATAATCGTAATTATAAATTCGATCACTTGGCTGAAGCCTGTTTTATTTGTTTTACCGAAAAATTTCTTGCTGACCAGTGCTTTTCTGATATCTATCAGGAGTTTCCATTTTTACTTTCCGAATCGTTTATTTATACAAAAGCAGATCCGGAAAACTACCAGATTATAAAGTATAATACAAACCAGATTAAAAAAGAAATCCAACGTAGTGCCGATCAGAAAATGGCACTAATTGGTAATATGGTAGAATTCCTGCTTATCAAGATTAAAGAGCTTTTTCAAAATCAGTTACACCATTTTACTAATAATAATAATAATAATAATTCAGTAGTCAATACCTTTTACAGAGATTTAGAACTCTACTTTAATGAAATATTGGAAGGAAAAAAGCCTAAACAATTAGGAGCCAAAGATTTTGCAGCTTTACAATTTTTAAACGAAGATTACTTTTCAGTAGTAATAAAAACAAAAACAGGAAGAACCCCAACTGCATGGATTAACAGCAGACTTCTAAGTGAAGTTAAAATGTTATTAACAGAAACATCTGTGCCGATAGCAGAAATTGCTAACCTATTTCAATTTACCAACAGTCGTTATTTTAACTCCTATTTTAAAAACCAGACTACACTGACCCCAACTTTTTACAGGAAAAGTCTACATAGAAGGTAAAATCTTTAAATTTTATAAGTAAATGTCAATATAAGAGTATTACTGAAATTTTCATATCTGATATCTTTGAAAAATAAAAGTTCCCAATTCCTAATTTAAAAATTGTTTAACTTTATTTTCCAAAATCATGATACCACAACTAACCACAATTAGCAAATACAAAGACCAGATTGATTTTTTAAACCTTCCTTTTCATGATTACATAGACAACGATGAGTTTTCAATAGTAAAAGTTCACGAATGGAATTTAAAATTTCCTTTTCAATCGCCAACTTTTAGATCTGATTATTATAGTTTCACTATTGTCACTAAGGCAAATGGCAGTTTTACTGTTGGTGACAATAAGTTTGAATTACGTCCTAATCATGTGGTCGTAACCTGTCCTGACTCCTTTTTTAAAATTGACTGGACCGATATGGAAAAAGTTTACAATATAACATTTAAAAAATCCTTCATTTTAACATACTTTCCTGGTGGCATTAATAATATTTTAGACTTTGATGCCAAAAATGGTTATTGCTGCCATCTTCCCGAAGAGACAATGGATTATTTTGAGCTAACCTGTCTTGAAATATATAAGGTAGCAACTTCAGATGCATGTTATAAAGAAGAGCTTATGGCAAACATGGTACTTAACCTCCTGTTTTTAGTCCAGCTAGAACAGCAAAGTGAACTAAATTTTAAAAAAAATAAAGAAAAAAACAATAAAATTATCATCGATTTTCGTCATAACATGGAAAATAATTTTAACGAATTGATTAATAATAATTGTTCCGTACTTATGCGTATTAAGGAACACGCACAATTACTAAATTTAGATGAAAACTATTTATGTAAGATCGTAACGAGCTGTAGTAAAAAAACTGTAAACGAATGGATAAACGAAAAACTTATAGATGAAATCAAGTATCTTTTAAAACATTCCGAAAAATCGATGAAGGATATCGCCTTCCTTTTTAATTTTAGTGACCTTAATTATTTTTACAGCTTTTTCAAAACTCAAACCTCATATGCTCCAGGAGCCTACAGAAAACAATATCAGAACTCATCTGCTGACTAATGTTTTTCTTAAAGCAAAAAAATGTATCTAAAAATAATGCCGAATAATGATTATAGATGATTACTTGTCATTTGCAAAGGATACAAATCCAAGTTAATATTACTATCAACAGAGTCTTACATTTTAAAAAAGATGGCCAAAATAAAAAATAAGGAAACATATGATTTTTACGATAATGTAAAAATCATGGGAAGCAATTTCTCTGAGGGACACATAGGTGATGACGATTTTTCATTAATAATCTCAAAAATAGTACACCCAAAAGAAAGACTTCCATGGACCTATCCACCGCATCGCGCGGCCCACTTTATAATGGGAATCGTTATCGATTCCTATGGTTCAATACAATACGAAGATTTAACGGCAAAAATTGAACCCAATATGCTATTTATACATAAACCCGGAACCCTGCAGGAGTTAACATTTAATGAGGTAACTGAGACCTATGGTTTATTATTTTCTGAAGATTTTATTGTAAAATATGCAGGAATTTCGATATATAAAACGTTTCCTTTTTTGTTGTTTGAAAGACATTTACCCCTACATACCACTGCCGAATTTCAACAAGAGCTAAGAACAATCATTCAACTGATTTATCAAGAACTAAAAAAGGATACACCGCTTAAAAATAAATTATGTGCAAATCTCCTTACCCGAATTTTACTTAAGATAAAACAAGAATTCTGGCAGGGTTATAGTATACATAATATACAATCTCGAAATCCAGATATTTTAAATGATTTCACACAAAATCTGGAGTTCCACTATGATCAGCTGCTGAAAGGCAAAGTTAAGCATATTCTTCATATAAAAGATTATGCCGAGATGCAGCAGCTTCATGAAAACTACCTGTCAACCATCATAAAGGAAAAAACTGGAAAAACAGCTGGTCAGTTAATCTCTGAAAAAACGCTCTCTGCAGCAAAGATTTTAATTCAGGATTCGCGATACACTATGAAAGAAATTGGATACATGCTAGGATTCGCCTACACCTCCTATTTTAGTATTTTCTTTAAAAAACACACAGGATTAACTCCTTTAGAATACCGCAAAAAAAATTTATAACATTAGCGTTCAATTTGGACAACAGTCAAAAATTAATAATTATTTACTGTGCAGAATCAAAACATAATATAACTTGTGAAATTAAAAAACATGGAGTTCGCGCACTGTCGACACTATGCTAACTTAATATCTATATTAAAATAAATCTAAAAAAACTTCCCTTTTAATTTTGACAAAAAATAAATCAATTGAGATAATGTTTGCACAAATTAATACGGCCATTTCAAGATATGTGAACTTCACAGAACATGAGCTTGATATATTTAATTCTCTACTGTATTTCAAACAAATCAAAAAGAAAACCATAATGCTTCAAAAAGGTGAAAAATGTAATTTTGATGCATTTGTAGTTAGTGGGTGTATCCGGAAATATTACATAGATGAAAATGGATTCGAAGTAGTCCTGCAATTTGCAGTCGAAAATTCATGGATCAGCGATATTTCATTTAGCATATACGAAACTGAAGCCAGCCATATTTTTATAGAAACACTGGAGAGTTCTGATCTTTTAATCTTTAACCCTGAGACCAAAGAGCAGCTTTTTGAGCGTGCCCCGAGGTTTGAGAGAGCTTTCAGAATTTTAATGCAGCGCCATCTGGCAGTTACTCAAAGTCGTCTTCTGCATAACATTACCTTCACTGCAGAGCAAAAGTATGATGAATTTCTGAAGACCTATCCCGATATACCATCGAGGGTACCGCAACATTACATTGCTTCTTATCTGGGAATTTCTCCGGAATTTTTATCAAAAATCCGTACCCGAAAATTAAGATCCTGATTTTTTGCTTAAAATCTTGTTCTGGTTCAATGCACAGGTTTCATTTATAACAGAAATTTGCCGCGAATCCAAACACGCAAAAAATATGGACAGAAAAGATTTTATCAAAAAAGGGCTGTTAGGAACAGGAATGTTTGTCGCCTCAGCGGCAGTTGCTAATATCATGCAGAACGATATCGACGAAATAAAACCACTCCAGCCTGTAGGTTTTAATCATCTTCCATCACTTGACACCCCGGTAACAGGCAATACCGTTTTGCATAAGGCTGAATCAAGAGGCCATTCCAATCATGGCTGGCTTGATACACATCAGACTTTTAGTTTTGCCTCTTATTACAATCCTGAAAGAATGCATTTTGGCATCCTGAGAGTACTCAATGATGACGTTGTAGACCCATCAAAAGGATTTGGCACCCATCCACACGATAATATGGAAATCATCTCGATTCCTCTGGAAGGTGATCTCGAACATAAGGACAGTATGAACAATGTCGCCATTATCAAAAAGGATGACATTCAGGTCATGAGCGCAGGAACCGGAATTTACCACAGTGAATTTAACAATAACAAGGATAAACCGGTGAAGTTTCTTCAAATATGGCTTTATCCGAATAGAAAAGATGTAACTCCGAGATACGACCAGATCACATTAAAGCCAAAAGACCGCCATAATAAATTTCAGCAAATTCTATCTCCTTATGCTAAAGATCAGGGTGTATGGATCTATCAGGACGCCTGGTTTCACATGGGAATTTTCGATAATAAATTTATAAGTACCTACCAGATTAAAAAGAAAGGGAATGGTGTGTATGCATTCATTATAAAAGGAAGTTTTCTGGTAAACGGTACGCTTCTCAACGAAAAGGACGGAATGGGAATTTGGGATCTGGCCTCTCTTGAAGTAATTTCTCATTCGGACGCTTCTGAAATACTTCTGATGGAAGTACCAATGACTATGTAAAATAATTTTTATTATGCACATTCGACTATTAGTTTTGCGCACAGGGAGTCCCGAAAGGCTGGCGGATTTCTATGGCCTATTTGGATTGAAATTTGAATATCATAAACATGGAAATTCGCCCTTCCATTATGCTGCTTCAATAGGAGCAACAACTCTGGAGATTTATCCCCTGGCAAAGGAGCAAGCGGAACCCGATATAAATTTACGTTTAGGTTTTGAAGTTGCCAGCTTTAAAGAAACTATACAGAAATTAAAGGAAAATAATGTACACTTTTTTTCAGAACCTGTTATCACCGATTTTGGATTCATGACAATTATTGCGGATCCGGACGGCAGAAAAATTGAGCTTTATGATCAACATACTCCCCTTTTGAAATCCTGAAATATTCTAAACTTTGGGCAGCTTTCAGCATAGTAATATTATACCATTTCTGTGGTATTTTGATGGTTTTAGTACCGCGTATAATGTATTCTGCTCAAAATTATTTTAGAATCTATAGTCCCGGCAGCCAAAACCGAAAACCAGTAATTGTTTAATAGAAGAGCAACGGTGTTCAATTGATCATTTTCGCAAATGCCCCTATTATGAAGAAGTTTGAAATAAAAAATACAGCTAATGGGAAATGGATCTTTTCACATCACGAATCCCAAAATTCACATGCATAAAAAAATTCAGTAGAAAAATTGTGCTTATTGATTTTTGGGCTTCATGGTGTGCACCCTGCAGAAAAAAATTCCTTACCTTATTGCTTTAAAAACAATATTCGGGCACTAATTTTGAAACAATTGGAATTTCGAGAGATAAAAACAGTAAACAATGGACTGTTGCGATAGAAAAAGATAAGTTAGATTGGATAAATCTACTAGATCAGGATCAAAAACCAGAAAACAGTAGCGGAATAGAAAACATTCCTGATAATTATCTTATTGATGAAAAAGGTATTATTATAGGAATTAATCTTTCCCCAACAGAAATAAGTAAAATTTTATCTGCCAATACAAAAAAAACATAAAATTTCTATAATCTGAAACCTGTACGCATATAAAATTAAAAATGAAGGGGTCGTTAAAACCACCCCCTTCATTTTTTTGATTACTTAATTATTTGCCTGTTTTTCTCAAAAGGAAATCTTTGATAAGCGCCCCCATTTCACCACCAAAACTTTCAAGTGCAAAGTGTCCTGTGCTGAACAAATGAAACTCTAAATTTTTCACGTCTTTTTTGAAAGCTTCAGCTCCCACACCCGGAAAAATATAATCATCTTTTCCGTATACAATCAACATTTCAGGGTTGTATTTTCTGAAATATTCCTGCCATTCGGGATACAAGGGTACATTGGTTCTGTAATCATAAAAAAGTGCCAATTGAATATCACCATTTTCTGGGCGTTCTAAGTGTCTTAAATCAATTTCCCAGTTGTCCGGCGAAATTACCGAAGTATCTGGAACATTGTGTGTATATTGCCATTTCAGTCCGTCAGGAGCATGAAAAGTACTTAATGTAGCTGCTGCTTCTTTGTCATTTCTATCTTTCCAAAGTGCTCTAAATGGATCCCAGAAAGTCTCAAGACCTTCTTCATAAGCACAACCATTTTGTACAATCAGCGTCTCTATGCTGTCAGGATTTCTGCTGGCAATTCTAAACCCAACTGGTGCACCATAATCCATTAAATAAAGACTGAATTTTTTAATATCCAATTCATCCAATAATGTTTTTACAATATTGCTGAAATTTTCAAACGTATAAGCAAAATCCGCCAATGGTGGTTGCTCACTTCTGCCATAACCCGGATAATCAGGTGCTATTAAATGAAAATCATCAGACAGATCATGTATTAAATTTCGAAACATGTGTGACGATGTTGGATATCCGTGAAGCAACACTAGTGTTGGCTTGTTTTTATCTCCGGCTTCTCTGTAAAAAATCTCTACTCCATTGATTTTTCTTGTATGGTAACTTGTTTTCATAATACTGTTTTTTTTAATTAAACTTTTACTTTTTAAAATTCTATTTCTAATTGATTATATAAATTTCCTGTCGCTTTCTTCAATGGGCAAATCATTGATACAAGCGAATCTTCTCTGCATTAATCCCTCTTCATTAAATTCCCAGTTTTCATTTCCATATGCCCTAAACCACTGTCCATCTTCATTATGATATTCATATTCAAAACGAACAGCTATTCGATTATCCGTATGTGCCCAATATTCTTTTTTAAGCTTGTAATCAAGTTCTCTTGACCATTTCCCAGTTAAAAATGTTATAATTTCTTCGGTACCGTTTATAAATAGACTACGGTTTCTCCATTCACTGTCAGCTGTATATGCCTGAGAAACTCTGTATGGATCTCTACTGTTCCAGGAATCTTCTGCCAGCTGAATTTTCTCAATTGCTGTCTCTAATGTAAATGGCGGAATTGGATATCTCTTTACCATAATCTTTAAGTTTAAGTATTTCTATACCACAAACTTAGACATTCAATACAGTTGTATTTCTGTTAAATTCTTACCAAAAATTATAAAAATTAAAGATATTGGAGTGCCATTCTTTTTCGGGAAATCCCAAACATATGGGGCAATAAGAACAGCATTAAAAAACAAGCAATTTTTACAGCAACAATTAAATTAAAGCAGTTCGGTTGCCGATCGGAATTTTTTAAGAAAGATTATAGTAAGTTGACAAACAGTATTAAAACTTCAAAACAAAAAGGCTGCAAATATTTGCAGCCTTTTGTTATTTGAATGTCCTTTAATTAATATTGCTGGTTTGACAATGCACACGCAAGCGATAATTTTATAATTAGAATATATAATCCGTACTTAAAAAATTAGAGTCGTGGTCTCTAACAATTGAATTAAGTAATTTTTTATTAGCATCTGTTGCTTTAGTTGCTACCAGTGAGCGTATAGAAAAAGAGCGCAAGGCATCGGATACTGATAAAGTTCCCTCTGCGCTGTCCTTTCTGCCGGTAAATGGAAAAACATCCGGACCGCGTTGTGACAGGCAGTTAATGTTGACACGGCTTACCAAATTGACAAACGGATCAATAAGGCTTGCTACTTCTTTAGGGTCTTCACTAAATATACTAACCTGCATACCATGCGATGCATTTATCTGATATTCTATTGGTTCTTCGATAGAATCAAAAGGAACAACAGGAATAATAGGCCCGAATTGTTCTTCATGATACAATTTCATACTGTCATTTACCGGATAAACCACAGCAGGAAAAAAGAATGAATTATTAGAATATCCTCCGTTTTCATTTATTATTTTTGCCCCGTTTGCCAAAGCATCATTAAGGCAGCTCATAAGATAAGCTGGCTTATCTACTTCTGGCAATGGCGTGATTTTAACATCTTTATCCCAGGGAAGTCCCGGTTTAAGTGCTGCCACCGCATCGCTTAGTTTTTGAACAAATTCATCGGCAACTTCTTTCTGCACAAAAATTAACTTTAATGCCGTACATCTTTGTCCGTTGAAGGACAATGAACCTAAAAGGCACTCATTTACCGCAACATCAAGATCTGCGTGCTTGGTCACAATAGCAGCATTTTTGGCATCCAGACTTAAAATAGATCGAAGTCTGTTGGCTTTAGGATGCAATTTTTTCAGGCCATTGGCTACCTTACTTGATCCTATAAAAGCTAATACATTTACTTTTCCACTTTCCATTAGTGGAGAAATAATTTCTGCTCCCCTTCCGTAAAGTGTGTTTACAGTTCCAGGCGGAAATGCTTCCTTAAAAGCATTAAGTAAAGGATAGTGTGCTAAAACTCCATGTTTAGGCAGCTTAAATAAAATCGTATTTCCCATTATTAAAGCGGGAATGAGGGTTGTGAAAATTTCATTTAAAGGATAATTAAATGGCCCCATGCTAAGCACAACTCCTAATGAAGATCTTCTAACTTGCGCCAAAACTCCTTCGGCTTGCTCAAATCTTGAAGATTGGCGGTCCAGATCCTTTAAGGCATCAATTGTTGCATTGATATAATCTACTGTCCGGTCAAACTCCTTGGTCGAATCAGGAAGGCTTTTTCCAATCTCCCACATCAGCAATTTAATAACCAGCTCGCGCTGCTGAATCATCAGGTAAACAAATTTCTGCATGCACTTAATTCTGTTCTCCACGCTCATAGTGGGCCATACACCCTGTCCGTCATTGTAAGCTGCAACCGCTGCATCCAGCGATTCCAATGCCTCTTTGGCCGAAGTATGAGGAATGCTTCCCACAAGTTTGCGCTTCAGCCCATCTGTGCCAGATATATACACTGGAGAATAAATCTCTGTTACATCGCCTTCCCATGGAACTAATTCACCGTTTAAAAGATATTCACGCTGGTGAATTTCAGAAATCATGTAAGCTTCAGGTATTTTATTTTCTTCCGTGAAAAGACTATCTATGGCTTTTAAGGATTCTTTTAAATTTTCCATATTCGATTTTGGTTAATTGTTAATTTAAATAAAACAAAAATGACTGTTCGTTCTACTTGTAGTAATTTCATTTTATGATAATCAGAACAAATTTTCACTCTTCTTTTTTAGACAATTTTTGTTCTAATTCCTTTATTATATCTTCTAATTTAGCGATGTATTCTTTTTGGGGTTGAAAGGCCATTTCGATTTCCTCTCTGGTAAAACGCGGAGTAATATGCTGTGGGCAATTCCAATCATAGGCCTGGATTTCAAACATAATCATTCTTTCAGGCTTAAATTTATAATCAGAAGGTTTCAGCTGATTGTATAATTCATCATTATCTTTTAAATCAACCACCTTTGCACGGGCATAAAGTTTTAATCTGGCTTTTTGCGCATAGGAAATCATAAATAGAGAAACTTTATCATTATTGGAAATATTTCCAACAGAAATATATTGCCTGTTGCCCGAGAAATCCACAATACCTATTGTTTTGTCGTCAATAACCTTAATAAAGCCAACAGGTCCGCCGCGATGCTGTATATAGGGATACTCATTCTCTCCAAAACTTGCCATGTAAAAACTATCCCTGTTTGAAATGAAATCAATTTCATTTTCTGTCAGCCCATCCACCATCGAGATCTTTTCCATGTGTTCATAAGCATTCCTGCTTCCACTTTTTTCCTGCAACTTTTTTATGGCATCCGTAAATGCTAATTTTTGGTAATTCATAACTGGTAATTTATATTATTTCAAAAATTATTCTGCACCGGTAAATAATGTCTTTACTAAAGTACTAAAAAGCTTTAAATTATAATTGTAAAAAGTTCTTTTTACAAGCGGATTTACTGAAAAACAGTACGTAATGCAAATGATAAAAAAATCCAATTAAGTCTTCATATTAATTAATCGGAACAAGACTTTCTTCAATTTCCTTTCTTTTAGACTCGTACTTCATTGGCAATTTTAATTCTTTACCCAGATTTTCAAGCGTCTCGTCAACCATAAATCCAGGATTATCTGTTGCGATCTCAAACAAAACTCCGCCCGGTTCCCTAAAATAGAGCGAATGAAAATATTGCCTGTCAATTTGAGGGGTAATTTCAAGTCCGCACGCCTCAATTTTATTTCTAAACCACATCAGACTTTCATCATTTTTAACTCTAAAGGCAACATGATGCACACTCCCACCGGCAATATGTCCTTTTTTTTCATCTGCTAGCTCCACCAAATCAACAATAGCTGCTTCTTCCACCTCATCTGTACGATAACGGTACCTGTTTACATCCTGATCAATCAATTTGTAACCAAATATTTCGGTTAAAATTGCGGCAGTTTCTTTTATACTCTTCAAAGTTAAAGTAATGTTGTGGAAACCCCTTGTAGCCACATTTGCATGTATCTCATCAGTTTCCCAGGCTTTTCTCTTGTCATCTGATTTAGATTCGATCAGTTCTAATTTTAAACCATCAGGATCCAGGAATGTGAGGTATTTTTCTCCGAATTTTTCAGCTGGTTTATTGCAAATTACATTGTATTTCTCAAAGCGATTCTGCCAGAAATCAAGACTTCCTTTTGGAACAGAATAACCAGTTTCTGTGGCCATTCCAGATCCTTTTCTGCCTTGCTGAATCTGTTCACCCCAGGGAAAAAATGTTAAGATTGTCCCCGCACTTCCTACTTCGTCGCCAAAGTAAAAATGATACGTTCTCGGATCATCAAAATTTACTGTTTTTTTGATGAAACGTAATCCCAATATGTTAGAGTAAAAATTGAAGTTCAGTTTAGCGTCACCTGCAATTGCAGTAATATGGTGTAAGCCTAAAATTTTATTTTCCATGATTATGCTATGTTATAAATAAATAAAATTATTTAGGCGCCTGTTTTATGATTTAAACCATAAAATCAGAATCGAAACTCAGAATGAATTCCAGGCACCTAAAAACTTAAATTGCTGTTATTTTTCCTTGCTGATATAATGATCCAGCGAATATTTACCGGCACCAACAAAACATAGCAGTAAAAAACAAAGACTATACATTAAGGGAACATCTTTTACCAGGGCCGGATCGTTAAAATGCAATACAAAATAACCTGTCAGGGTAACGGCTAAAATAGGTAAAGTAGCTATACGTGTCATTAAACCCAGTATAATAAAAATGGGCATAACCAGATTTGCAGTTGTTGCAAAAGCTTGATTTAATACGTCCGGAAGGCCTAAAGGATTAGGGACAACTTCTGCAAGTGCTGTGCCGATACCTATTTTTTTTAATCCATGTGCATAAATAAGTTCACATGAAATGGCAATCCTAAAAAAAAACAAAGCACTGTTGTTCAATTTGTTTCCCAAATCTGAACGTAATAGAGCGAAAAATATATCTTTCATGATTTCTGTTTTGCTTTGTTAGTGTTTAAGCATCGCTCGGCCATATTGAACACCTATCCCATACGATCCGCCATATTTTTGAACCAAATCTGTCACGGCTGTATAAGTCTCTGATCTTCCCCAGTCACGTTGCAACTCCAGTAAATACTGCATAGATGTGATAGGTCTTGCTCCGGCCTGAACCATGCGTGTTACGGCCTGATTATGGGCTTCATCTGTCACATCTCCACTAGCATCTGTGATAACATAAACAGTATATCCATCATTGATGGCTGATAATGCTGGCCCTACTATGCAAACAGAAGTCCATAAACCTCCCATTACTATTGTTTTATTTCCCTTACCTGTGACCTCTTTGTAAGCATTGGCATCTTCCCAGAAATTCATAGTGGTTCTGTCAAAATACTTTGTACTTGATTTAGGATAAAATTCCTGAACCTCAGGAAAAACCGGACCGCTAAACGATCCCTCTGCCACAGTTGTAATAACAGTGGGTACTTTAAAGATCTTAGATGCTCCTGCAACAAGGGCAGTATTCGTCCTAAGCTGATCTACCGGCATGTTGCCCACTGCGAATGCCATCTGGCTTTCATGATCTACCAAAATCAAAGTATGATTTTTAGGGTTTAACAATTGTGGACTTGGTTTTTGTGCAAATGCATTTAGAGACGATAATGCAACTACTGCTGCTAAAATTAAATTTTTCATAATAATTCAGATTTAATGGTTAATTGTTTTTTTATAATTGATTCGTAACCCACATTTTGTGTAAAACGCTGGATTAATTCTTAAAGTTTTTCTCAAATACTGAGTTCTTTTATTTAACTTTTTTACTTAAAAAATTAATTATAAGTTTAGATATTTCTAAATGGTGTTCTTCCAATGCAAAATGGCCCCCGTTTAATAAATGAATTTCCGCCTTGGGATTGTCTTTTTTATATGCGCTTGCCCCTGCAGCGGTAAAAAACTGGTCATTTTTACCCCAAATGACTAACATAGGCGGTTTGTATTTCGCGAAATACTGATGCCATTTTTCATATAGTGTTATATTGGATCCATAATCACGAAAAAGGGCGAGTTGTATAACATCATTTCCTTGTCTGTCCATATAATACTGATCAATACTAAAACTGTCTGGCGCTATTTTTTCAGGAGTTTCCGCGCCGGTTAAATACTGCCATTTAGTGGCATCAGCAGTCAGAAAAAAACGTGCTGCCTTTTCCGTTTTTTCGTTTGGACTTTCAATATATGCTATCAGCGGTTTTAAAATTTCGCCTAATCCTTCAACATAAGCATTTGCATTCTGAATAATAAGTGACTCAATGAGTTCAGGTCTTCTTGTTGCTATTCTCAAACCAACAGGCCCGCCATAATCCTGAATGTAAAGACTGGTTTTCGTGATTTTTAATTTATCAATAAAATGCTCCATCGTAATGGATAAGTTATCAAATGTGTATTGATACTGCTGCGGCGTTGGAGCACTACTTTGACCAAACCCAGGATAATCAGGTGCGATAACATGATAATTATTAGCAAGTTCGTTTAACAGATTTCGGTACATATGCGACGACGAAGGAAATCCATGCAATAAAATAATTGTAGGTTTAGTTGTTTCTCCCGCCTCACGGTAAAAAATTTTTAAACTATCAACGAGTATAGTTTTGTATTCAACATCTTTATAAATAGTATTTTTTGAAAACCTATTTTTCTCTGCAGAGGGTTTTGCGTACGATATAAAGCCTGTAAAAAACATAATCGTTAAGACTGATATTATAATTTTTGTCTTCATTTTATTTGTTTTTGATTTTAATAAATTGTTATCGGAATATTTCCATGGAACGGTAATTATATCACATTGAATACTTTTCAGTATTCTCTTAGAAATTTTTTTTTTGATACCCTCCATAAAAATTAACAGGAGACCAGTCTGGAATTGCTTTTTCTATTGCAGGATTTAATTTTGCAAACTCTTTGTCACCAAAGACAACATTCCCCCCTACCACTGTTAATACAGCAGATAAATCTTTGATTTCACTTTCCGGTACGCTGAAATAATCATCCGATAATAGTATGAAATCGGCAAACATTCCTTTTTCTAAAGAACCTTTGACAGCTTCTTCTTTTGAAACCCACGCACTGCCTTTTGTATATAATGATAGTGCTTCTTCACGGGTAAGTAAGTTGTCAGGAGCACTTAACTGAAGTCCCCCTACCGTTTTACCAGAAACCATCCAGTATAATGCAGGCCAGGGATTATAACTGGCAACTCTCGTTCCGTCAGTTCCTGCTCCCACAGGAATTCCCATTTTGATCATTAATTTTAAAGGCGGTGCATATTTTGCTTTAGCTGCTCCATATCGCTGAACAAAATATTCTCCTGCATATGCCAGTCGGGATTGAATCGCAATACCTCCGTTAAGTGCTTTAACTCTTTTTAGCTGCTGTTGGGTAACGGTTTCGGCGTGATCAAACAGCCATCTTTGTTTGGCTAACTTCCCATTAGTTTCTTTATTAACTTCTTCAAGAACCTCTAGTAAATTAGCAATAGTTTCTCCATAGGTTGCATGAATTCTGAACGGCCAGCCACTATCAACATGTAAACGGATCACTTTTTTGATATCACTTCTCCAAGATGGCCTGTCTTCTAACATCGGTTGAGGTGCTAAAAAATTTTCAAAATCACCTGCACTCCATGTCAGAAATTCTCCTCCGCCTTCCAGCTCGTACCCATGATCTAAATGAATTTCTCCATTATTACCTACTTTATTATTTGCAATCCAATTTTGAAATTCTGCAAACTCTTTTCCTTTATTTTGAGGAAATAAATAGTAAGACAACCGTATCGGCATTTCTCCCTGATTGGCAAGTACCTTAGTCGCTCCATAGTCTTTAGGAAATGCATGTCCGCCACCTCCGGCATCAATACCGCTTGTGACACCATATCGATTTAACTCTCTGTAAAATTGTCTGGTAGAATTTAACATTTGCTCATCATTCATAGGTGGCAGGGCCCCTATCGCGGCATAAAGGATTGTTGGATTTGGTTCTGCCAACAGTACGCCAGTCAACTTGCCATCAGGACCTTTTTCATATGAACTGCCTTCAGGTGGTTTTGTGTTTTCATCAATTTTAAGCACTCTTAAACCACTTTTATTCATCCAGCCCCGACTATATAAAAACAATACAAATGCCGGAACGTCTCCTGTTGCTTCATTAATTTCCTCGGTTGTCGGAAATCTTTTTTCTTCAAACTGAAAGGGACTCCAGCCTCCTACTACCCTCACCCACTGCCCTTTTGGAGTTCTGGCGGCCTGTTCTTTCAGCATCCTTAGTGCTGTTTTCAAAGACGTTACACCATCCCATCTTAATTCAGCATTATAAAAACGTCCTCCTCTGGTTAAATGTAAATGAGAATCATTCAATCCTGGAATAATGGTACGCCCGTTGGCATCAATAACTTTTGTGTGTGCCGCTTTTAGCTTTAGGATTTCCGAAGTAGTACCGTACGCCAGCACTTTCCCTTTTTTCACAGCTATTGCTTCACTAATGGTGTTTTCTTTATCCATAATGGATATTTTACCGTTAGTAACAATTAAATCCGCTGTTTCAGCGCTGATTTCTTTTTTGTCTTTTTGACAGGAAATAAATAGTATTATCAGTAATACTAAAAAGATGGATTTTTTCATTGTGACTGTTTTTTATATATTAATAATTGCACATAGCACCTTAATCTCTGTAAACTTTTATCAGAAGATTTTTACCTTATAAAATTGTTATCTGAATTTTATTTTGATAAAAATGAAATGTCTTTTTTAGAACTTAATTCTTAAATTAATTTACTTTAGAAGCTGAAATAATGACCTCTGCCACAGCTTCAGGCTGGGAAATATAAACCGCATGGCTCCCTTTGACATACGTTGAAATTGTTTTGGAACGTTTGTACATTGCTTCCTGGATTTCAGGTGAAAGGCTCCTGTCCTGGGTTGCAATTACGCCGTACGCTGGTTTTGATTTCCAGGCGGCATTTTTAATTGGCGTTACGAATCCTTTAGCATAAAATGCACCCTGCGAAGCAAACATAAAATTGGCCTCTTCTTCACTCAGATCAGCGCAAATTCCCATATGATATTTATCTTTTTCATAATAAATAATCCCATTTTCATCAGGAGGCAACACTCCATTTTCTGGTGCCGGTGGAGCAGTCTGTATCCATTGTAAGGCTGTTTCTCCATTTCCTGGCTGAAATGCTGCTACATAAACTAATGCCGCTGCATGATCATGATTGCCAGCTTCAGTAATTATAACTCCGCCATATGAATGACCTACAAGAACAGTGCTTTCCCCTATTTTGTCTAAAGCCTTATTTACAGCCTGAACGCCATCTTCTAATGACGTTAAAGGATTATGTACCACTGTAATATTATATCCGCTTTTATCAAGTATGTCGTATATACCTCTCCATCCCGAGCCATCAGCAAATGCACCATGCACGAGCACTATATTTTTAATTGTATCCATCCTGTTATCTTTTCAGAGATTATAAAAACCATTATTTTTGTAACTTTTTAATGACAGCAATACAGAATATTTCTTTTTTATTGTGTCACTATCCTGCTTAAGAATAAGATCTTATTGATTACGGAATTTGAAGTTTGATAAAAAACTAAAAATGAATTCCCTTACTTGCTGAAACAAAATTACATCTAATGAAAGCGTGCTTTTCTGTGAATAAATCACTAAAAATTATAATAAACTAAGATTTAAAAAATTTCTGTCACTTTACACTGCAAAACTTTTTTCATCTGCTAATCATTTGTAATTGTGACAATTAAAACTCATGAGATAAAAGTGCCGTAAAAAAAAATCTGTTAATCATAGTATATATGACTAACAGAAGTTTTCGATAGTAATGCCTGTTCTTTACTACATCACTAATCAGATGGCAATACTTTATTTTGCTTCCTGATTTAAGATGGCTGCAACCACACCTGGTTGTGAGAAGAAAGGTGTATGGCTGGTAGGCAAAGAATACGTTTTTTTTATATCAGCAGTTTTTGCCATACTTTTTTGCAGGGTCAGTCCTATTGCATGATCATATTCAGTAAAAATATATACCTTCTCTATTTTACCAAAATTAGCCGCTGTAAGTGCAACTGGAGTTGCAAGAGGCCCCATCGGCTCCGCCTTAAAATTAGCAACCAGAACGTCAGCTGTTTTTTTTGGTGCATCTGCGGCGAAAAAATCTAAAATACCTTCTTTGGCAATTCCTACTACACCAGATTTTTCATCCGGCTGTATGTATTGTCCAATATGAGTTTCTTTATCTGCTGATGAAATTGAAAAAAGGCTTTCTCCGTTAGCTGGCAAAAATGCACATAGGTAAACCAGTTTTTTAATTTGTCCGGGAATTTGCTCAGCGGTCTGGCTGATGACCATTCCTCCAAAACTATGTCCTACAAGAGTAATGTTCTTCCTTGTTCCGATTGCTTTTTTAACAACGTCTACATAACCCTGCAACGTCAAAGATGCTACTGGTGTATCATCCTTTCCGTGCCCAGGCAGATTAACTGTTATTACTTCATTGCCGCTCTTTTTAAGTGCTGCTTCAACATCCTTAAAATCGCCGGCCGAAGACCAGGCTCCGTGTACGATAACAATTGTGTTTGGACTAACCGTTTTAGCCTGAATTGGAGCTCCGAAAGCGGTTACTAAAATTACCGCTGCTGTTGTAATTGATTTTCTCATCTTTAAAAAATTTATAGTTCTATTAATTGTGTTATTCAGATTTGTTTTGAGTTCTTTGTGAACTGCGATCTTAAATTCTTTCTCAAAGCGATTCCTGGAAATTATTCATTGCACACTTGATTTGCCGCTGGAATTAAATACTCCTTGTTATCATTATATATACAGTATAAAATGAATTTCTTTTTATAAAATTATAGTCAGGGTGCTTGCTGTAAACAGTATGTCTTTACCATTACTAACATCTTTAATAAAAGGCCCACTGTTAAACCAGGTTCCTTCCAGAGTAAAACTCAGGTATTTATTAAAAGTATATTCAAATGAAGCTCCTAATTGATTTCCTATTTTTTTTGCTGTCGAATTTGAGCTATTAAATAATACTGCACCATTGGGCTGATATATAGCATCATTCTCTGAAGCTCTCCAGAACATATCATAATCGACATAAAAGTTTATTTTTTGTGTTAACCGACATTCCAGAAAAGGATGGATATCAATCAGGTTTGAAGGTCCTATCAAAGCAGCTAACCCAAAGTATGCCCCTCGTGGAAAAAGAGGATTAAATGTTTCTATAGAACCATCATTTTGAATTTTATCACCGGAAATATATTCCGTTTTAAATCCTATTTTCTGAAGTCTTTTATTGATCATATAAGTAAAAGAATTATTAATTGAAAATGTCCAGGCGTGAATGCTTTTACTGTCAAATTTCCCAAACTGATAGGCAGATTCTATATCATAATTCCAGTTCTTATAAGTCCCCCAAATTCTTGAACCCACTGTATTTCTGTTTTCCTGTCCCGAAAAAGTGTTGAACGTGCTTTCTGATTTTCGTAAATTAAAAAAATAGGCTTCTATATTATTGAAATATTTAACTCCTTTCATGCCGGTATACAATCCAAAAAGTTTGGTGTCAGGGTTAATCTTGTCATTAAAATTTCCAAACCCGTTTTTGACATAATAACTGTAAAAAGCATCTGCCGATAATCTTTTACTTTGATACATGATTTTTACAGCATCAAATGCCTGTCTGCTGTTTGGTCCTTCCCGGACGGAAATCAGCCGCTGAGATCCATAATATAATTCCTGTCTTCCCATTCTGAGATTTAAATTCCGTACCCTTACATCAAAAAACAATTGGTGCAGATCCAAAGGATTTTCCTCTAAAGGATTAGGATCTGATCTGCTGATCGAAGAACTGCTTTGTAATTGACTAAAAAAACGAAATGAATTTCCTATTTTTAAATCCCCATATAAAAGTGCCCTGTTAAGTATAAAACCATTGTCATCCTTATAGGATTCGTCCCAATTTTCGTTTTCAAAATATTGGTATTGAGTTCTGTTTTCCGCCCCAAAAAAAAGAAAGGAATTATGCTTTTCAGATATAGTTATTTGCTTGATTTTATAATAAAAATTTTGATTGGTACTATCAATCGAAATAACATCATTATACCTTAAAAATGCGAATTCGTTTACTTTTTGTGAATAAACAGCTGAATTAAATACAACTATAAAAATTAGGTAATACTTTTTCATCTGTTTAAAAATTATTTTATTCCACCTCCTTTATAAGCTTATTAATATCCAGGATCAAACGTTTTGTATCCTTTACACTTAAACCATCGTAATAACCTCTAATTCTCCTTTTGCCATCAACTAAAACAAATGTTCCATCGTGAATAATGTTTTTCTGACTCCCGGTACCATCATCGAAGGCTAGTACTTTATAATCTTTGGAAAGTTCAAAAACAACATCATTATCACCAGTTAAGAATGTCCACTTATTATTATTTATTTTATAGTTCTCTGAATATTGCTTTAACTTTGCAGGACTATCATTCTTAAAATCGATACTGTAAGAGACTATAGCTACCTCATCTGCTTTTTCAAAAGCCTTTTCCACTAATTTCAAATGCGTTGTCATTTTAGGACAAATCGTAGGGCAGCTGGTAAAAAAGAAATCAACAACCTGGATTTTATTTTCAAAATCCAGGTGCGTAACTTCTTCATTAAACTGATTTTTTAACTGAAATTCCGGTGTTTGATAATAGCTGCTTTTTCCTGTTAACGGGTCAGTCGATAATTCTCCTAAAATGGGGAGTTTATCAGTCTTTGTGCATCCTGTGAAAATCAATGTCAGGAGTAATACTCTAAAGGTTACTTCTATTTTCATAATCTTTATAAAGTGAAATATTTTCTAACTTTAAAATTTCATCCGGAATATTTCTGTTTGGTAACGGTACTGGTTGAAAAATTACGTCAATTTTAATCTTCTGATCTACCGCCTGAGCAATTTCCTTTTCTATTTCAATCTGAAGGAACACCCCGTTTTGCAACAGAACTGAATCTATATCCAAAATGGGTAAAATAGTAAAAGTACCTGTGTATTTACTTTGTTTCCTGCCTTCCATCATATACTCAAAAAACACTCTTGCACAATAGGGCTGATAGGGAAGCTGGGCTCTTTCAAAGTGCAGTATAACATGAGATCTCTCTTTGTCAGCAAAATCCCTGCTTATAGAATGCGTATCAGAAGTTTTTAGATTTAAAGGTGCAATACAATCCCTTTTCGACTCATTTCTCTTTGGTTTATCTTTTTCAGCATACGGATTACAAAAAGCAGCATTGAGTTCTAAATCAGCAAAACGATAACCCAGCTCTTCTGTATTTAACAACTCTTTTATTTTAAAATCTACCGGGCGTCCGTTACCATCTGTCGCATATAACTTTTTTTCCAGCCACTCTTCACTTTCAGGTAATCTGTTGTCCGGACTATACGCTTGCCAGGCATCCCATATGCGATCGCAGTTTCCATGATGACCATAAAAAATCGGTTCAAAACCAGATTCCACAAAAGTCGCCATCTGTCCCCCAATCCAATTGTGTATATTGTTATGAAAAGACTGTTCCGCCATACCATCAAGCTGTGCATCACCATATTTTTTAATAGCGGGATAGCCTCCGAACGTTTTATAATCTTTTGTTCTAAAGCCTGCACCTACATTGATGAAATCATTTGGTATTTTGTCATTGGGCCCAACAAATCTCGAAGCATTGAATAATGGATTACTTTCACCTCCCCAATAATGTTCTGGTATAAAATTAGTTTTCGTCCAGTCCCAATAATGCAATGCTAATTTGGGTTCAGATACTGCTTTTTGAAGTTTTTGTTCTAATGACCACAAATATAACCTGTGCCAGGGCCATACATACCAATTGTAGTGCACCTGATTAGAATACATACTTGTAGCGCAAAAAGTAGTATGCAACAGCGCATTTGCCTGCCAGCCCATTGGATCTAAAGGTGATATTTGTGAACGTTTTTTTAAGATTCCAACTGCATCTTTAAACAACTTTATTTCAGGATCATCCACAGCTATATCAGCAATATTCTTTCTTATCACTATATTAGAATATCCTTTCTTTCCGGCAATCCCGTTCTCAGGTTTAATTCTGTCATCTTTACACCCAATTAGCGAGGAAGAAACCAATGGTAAGCCGGCAAAACCAACCGAAGCCATACCTATTTTTTTTAAGAATGATCGTCGATTATTATGATCAATATTTTCCATATTTATTGTTTTATTTTTTAATTATTCCTCTCAATAAACATTTTGTCTATTGCGTATTTGCCTCCACCTAAAATAAACAGGGCAATAGCCATACCTATCCAGAGAATAAAATATTCGTAGCCTTCGCCCTTTAGTGTTCCAAACCAATTCATAAAAAATCCATTTTTAAGGTGTGTAGTGAATATCATTCCCAATGGAAGAACTATATAGGAAAAAGCAATAACTCTGGTTCCTGTTCCGGTAATAAGTGCAACTGCCCCCACAGTTTCCAACATGATTACTAAAAATCCCATTATCCAGGGTAGCCCTACCGAGTCAGTAAAGAATAACATAGTTTTGGAAAAACCAAGGCCACCAAAACAGCCCAGCAATTTTTGCATACCGTGCATCAGCACAACAAAACCCAGAACAACTCTTAAAATTAGCGGTGCATACGATTCGCTAGTTTCAAATAATTTATTTTTCATAATGTTTTATTTATATAATTAATTAATATTTTATCAGACCATCCCTTCCAAACTGCTTCTTCAGTATCTTTCAGATAAACATTGAGAATGGCTGCACTGAGGTTTTAACTTTTTATATATGCTGAATACATCCAGACCATTTTTTCCTGTTCCCGAATGTAATCACTCATTAAACTGTTGGTTCCGGTATCATCTATTTCTTCAGAGAGTTCAAGAATCAATCTTTGTTTAGCTAAAAGTATTCCCAGGGAGTCTAAAACTTTATCAACAGAATGCTGTCCATCGATCACTTCATTTGTTTCCAAAATTGCGGCTGTTTTAAAATACTCGGTAAAATTATGATTTGGTCGCAATCCTAATGTTAGTATTCTTTCGGCAACTTCATCAATTTTTAAAAAGAGATTGTTATATAAGTCTTCAAATTTTTGATGTAATACAAAGAAGTCATCGCCTTTGATATTCCAATGATATCCTCTCACATTTTGATAAAATATGGAATAATTAGATAGTAAATCATTCAATTGATATGCTAACTCTTTACTTTTTGCAGCATTCAATCCTATCGTATTTAAATCGTTCATTGTTTTATTTTTAAAATGTTATATATCTAATAATCTTGAGTCAACTACAAAACGCTTCCAGTTTAAAAAAGGCATGGCGTATGATTTTAAAGTTTTATAAATCAAAAACGAAGGGCTGACCTGAGCTTTTTTGATTTTAGTTTTCGTTACCTCTCTAATTATTTCCCCTATTAGAAATGTGCCACCAGAAAAAAAATCGTTTTCCACTCCGGATGAAGTTTCGATCTCACGGTCAAGGACTACAACATACTGTCCTTCTGGCGAAACTTGTAAATTATAGTCATAATTCACAATGACTTTTCTGAAAATGGAATTATCTGCTCCTAGCTCATTGGATACAAATCCTATTTGTTTATCTTTTAGTTCAGTACTGGTACTTCCAAAATGTTTCCGTACTTTATTTTCTGACTGTAATCTTTTTATTGTAAAATCCATATTTTATAACTTTTTTATTTCTAATTCATTTCAGTTCTGGTTATGTATCTAGTTGTTTACCTAATCTTCAATTTCTGGATCATTTCTGCATTCAAGTTGTCACTATAAGCTCCGTAAGCATCTACCAATAATCCTTTTAATCCATATTCTGTACTTATTGCATAGAGTATTGATGAATCATCCGGGTTAGAATCCCCTTCAAATCGATAAAACGAATCAACAGTAAATTCACTCGAATCAAATGTTTTATTCAGCTTTTTACATTGTAATGTTGAGCTGCTAAGATTAAAATCAAAAGTATATCCTTCGGCTTGCTTTATATTTATTGCCTCTGTAAGTGTATCGTAATTTGTCATTTTGTTTCGGTTTTATAAATCTATCTTTTCAAATAGATTCTGATTATTATTTATTAGCACTCTATTTTATTTAATCTGTTAGATGAACTAACAGATAGTTACATACCGTTTTAAATTCTAATTTTTCTGCAAATGATTTATATAGCGAAAACTGATATTAAAATCATATTCAATAGATTTCGTTTTCGTTAGAGCAAAACTACTTCTAAACATAAAAGCAGTTTCTATAGAAAAGTTATCAAAAATTATAAATATTAAAGATTCAGAGATGTAATGCAGATTTATTTTACTAATGTCTGATCTCGATCCGTAGTAACTATAAGAAATAGAATCAGTTAATAATAAAACACAAGAGTTCTTTTTGTCATGCAAATACTTTAAAAAAGAAGCAACAAGTATAAAACAAGTCAACTAAAAAATAATAATGTACCTCCATTACTTACAAATCAATTAACAGTAGCTACAAGATAGAGGGCGGAACTTTTTCAATAAAAAGGAATAAACTGACATAAAAATCAAAATCTTTAAATATTATAATTTTTAATCAGGATTTGAAACTTGTATCAGTACAATTTTATGCAATTTTGAAAAATCAAATCTACATTCACGTAAGCCAACACACTATAAATAAGAAACTTAAGATGAAACCCGTATTAACCACTTTAAGTAAAATTACTGACTGCCTGGCTTTTATGAATTTACCAATCTCCACTTACAATAGTGAAGATTTTAGTTTTATAAAACTGCATGAAATTGGTATAAAATTACCTTTGCAGTCACCAACCTTCCGGCCTGAATTTTTTAATTTGTTCGTAATAATCGATGCATATGGCAGTTATACTATTGGAAGTAAAGAATACCAATTTAATTCAAATCAAATCATAATTTCCCGCCCTGAATCTTTTGCATCAAGCTATTGGACAAAAATTCACAAAGTATACACTATTAGTTTTCGCAAAAATTTTCTCCTGCAGTATTTTCCGGCGGGTATTGATACTGTTCTGGAGTTAGGTGGAGAAAATGGAATTTCCTGTCTCCTGACTGAAAAACACATGAAATATTTTGAGCAGACTTGCCAGGAGATTTACGAATTATCGGTTTCAACAATGGCATATAAAGATGAACTTATTGCCAACCTTATTCTAAATCTTTTGTTTTTAACGCAATTACATCAGAACAGTGACTCAAAATTGAAATTGGAAAGTGAAAAACACACCAATATTGTCAGCGCATTTCGTCAAAATATGGAAAATAATTTTAGCCGCCTTATACGGGGTCAGGATACTTCACTAATGCGAACGAAAGAACACTCCAGATTACTGAATATCAACGAAAATTATCTTTCAAAAGTAATAAGTAACTGTACAGGAAAAACAATCAACGAATGGATTAATGAAAAACTTATTGATGAAATTAAATACCTGCTCAAGCATTCAGATAAATCAATGAAAGAGATTGCAGCATTATTGGCATTTAGCGATCTAAATTATTTTTGCAGCTATTTTAAATCGCAGACTTTAAATGCACCTAACGCTTTGAGGAAAGAATTTAACACCGTGAAAAAAAATCAGACTTCTATTTGTAATCCGCAAGTACAAAACATAAGACATTTATAAAATCATAAAGGAAATCTCAGTGTAAATATTTGGAAAATGAATAACAATAAAAAAATTAAATTCACAGACTTCTTTGATACTGCCGATATAATGGGTCTGGATTTGTCGTACGAAGATTTAGATCGGATCGATATGTCTCATGGACATTTGGGAGATGCTGAATTCTCTTTTGTCAACTCCAAGGTACTTCATCCTGATGAACAGCTCCCTTTTGCCACACCTCCATTTTTTACAACATTTTTTTCAGTAGGTTTTGTTCTTGATGCATATGGCAAAATTATTGTTGATAAGCTTCCGTTCAATGTCAAACCCGGAATGTTATTTGTTAATAAACCCGGCGAGCTTCAGCAGTTAACATGGGATCGTATAAATGAGTCGTACGGAATAATTTTTACTGAGAATTTTATCTCGAAGTATGCCGGAATATCTATCTATAAAACGTTTCCGTTTTTGCTTTTTGAAAGACAAATTCCATTAAAAACATCAGAAGTATTTCAACAGGAACTTAAAAAAATTGTTTTGCTGATTGTTGATGAACTACTAAATGATTCGCCTATGAAAAACCAGATTTGTGCGAATCTATTGACCCGGTTTTTGCTAAAAATAAAGCAGGAATACTGGGAAGGTTATATGATTCATAATCCGGAAACGAAACATCCGGATATCGTGACCGACTTTTTTCAAAATCTTGAATTCCATTATGACCAATTGCTAAAAGGTAAAGTACATAGGACCTTGTACATAAAAGATTACGCTGAAATGCAGCAGTTACATGAAAATTATCTCTCCAGTATTTTAAAGGAAAAAACAGGAAAAACCGCAGGCCAACTGATAGCGGAAAAGACCATGAGTGCTGCAAAAATTCTTATCGAAGATCCCCGATTATCACTCAAAGAAATTGCCTATATGCTTGGATTCTCGTATTTGTCTTACTTTAGTATCTTTTTTAAAAAACATACGGGTCTGTCGCCGGTTAATTATCGCAAAAAAAGTCTGCAACTGTAGCAATAAATCAAATGAAAGACATTCAAAACATTCAATTCAGTGATTTTCTTAAATCTGTAAATCTAACAGACAGTGATCTCTCGCATGGACTTATAGGAGATTCCGAATTTTGTTTTGTCGACTCAAAAATATTGCATCCCCAGCACACACTTCCATGGTCTACTCCACTTTTTTACACTGAATTTTTTTCAATTGGATTTGTAGTGGATGCTCAGGGAATAATTATTGTAGATAAAGAACCATGTACTATTAAGCCAAAAATGCTATTTGTTAATAAGCCCCATGAACTGCAGCAATTGACATGGGACAGTATTAATGAATCATATGGCATATGGTTTACAGAGAGTTTTATAAATAAATATGCAGGAATATCTATTTATGAAACATTCCCGTTTTTACTATTTGAAAGACACCTTCCACTAAATATTTCAGAAGAATTTCAACAGGAATTAAAAAAAACAATTTTCCATATTGTGAAGGAGCTGCAAAGAGATTGCCCTTTGCAAAAAAAAATATGTGCCAATTTACTAACCCGATTCTTATTAAAGATTAAAAAAGAATATTGGGAAGGATACAAACTTCAAACCCCGCTAAATCGAAATCCGGACATTATACAGGATTTTATGCAAAATCTGGAATTTCATTATGATCAATTACTAAAAGGAAAGATTAATATCGTTATGACTATAAAAGATTATGCAGAAATGCAACAGCTTCATAAAAATTATCTTTCAAATGTTCTCAAGGAAAAAACAGGAAAAACCGGCAGCCAGATGATCGCCGAGAAAACACTAAGTGTCGCAAAAAGCCTTATGAAAGATTCCCGGCTTTCTATAAAAGAAATTGCTTACATATTAGGTTTTTCCTATCTGTCTTATTTTAATATTTTCTTTAAGAAACATACGGGCCAATCACCAGGTAATTACCGTAAAAAATATCTGAATTAAAATAAGATAATAAAAATGAAGAGCCTGAATTTACCATGTCGCTCTTATGTTTACAACATCTCCGCGGTACACATGAGCCCGATCACTGTCGGATGCGTTAAAATCTTTTCGTACCGAACTTGGAGTATTTTTAGTATTCTTTTTAAAAAATTTATAAAAATATTTAAGATCACTAAAAGCAAACATTTCTGAAATTTCAGGAATTGGTTTATTTGTATTTTTAAGCAAATAGTTGATTTCATCAATCAGCCTTTCGTTAATCCATTGATTAATTGTTTTACCTGAGGTTTTACTAATCACTTTAGAAAAATTTGTTTCTGTCAGACCTAAAAGTTTTGCATGTTCTCTGGTACGAAGCAACGTGGTAGTTTCACCTGAAATTAACATGTTAAAATTCTGATCTATATTTTTGAGGAATGATGTTACAATCGCGGCATTTTTTTCGTACGGAATTTCTAATTTTATTTTATTCTGATGTTGTTGAATAAGTAACAACATATATATAAGAAGGTTAGAGATTATCTCGTATTTACAATTAGAGACAGAAGTGGCTGCGTCATAAATCTCCGCGCAAATTTCTTCAAATTCGCTAAAATCACTTTTATTTAAACAATAATTAAATGCATTTGAATTGTCTTTAAATGGAAGATCACCAATACCATCGGGAAAGTATTTCTCAAAGAAAACCCGGGTTAATGCAATACTATATCCAACCGGCGATTCTGTCCACCCACTTGAAAAATAGACATCCGGCTGTTTCATAAATACATGTTGAGGACCAAGTTCGTAAATATGATCACCAACAACAAAAGTGCCTTTCCCACCTTGTATTATAGTTAAAGTATAATAATCAGGTCTATAGATTGGGGTAAGATAGGGCATTTTTAATCCCATATCGTGTAATTTTATTATGGCAAAATCATCGTTGTCAATATAGGAAAAGACGGGCAGATTCATAAAGGCCAATATATCCCTAAACTTTTTTAACGAGGTTAGCTCTGGTTTCATTTCAGATTCACTTAAATTCTTAATTACTGCATTGGTTACTGAGTCAAATTTAGGGAAATAAAATATAATTGTTATAATTACATTTCTATAGAATGCTGTTTTTTAAAAGATATTGAAGTAAAGCTTTTGCAAATGGTAATAAATTATTATCTGCCTCTGGATTACCAATTCGTCCTTATTTTTACAACCTCACCACGATACACATGAGTGCGATCAGAATCAGAAGCATTAAAATCATTTCTTACCGAACTTGGGGTAGTTTTTGTATTCCTTTTAAAAAATGTATAAAAATAGCCAAGATCAGTAAAACCAAACCTTTGCGCAATTTCAGGAATTGGTGTATGGGTATTTTTTAGTAAATAGCTGATTTCATCAATGAGTCTGTCATTTACCCATTGATTGATTGTTCTGCCTGAGGTTTTACTAATTACTTTTGAGAGAAAAGTTTCACTAACATTTAACAATTTAGCATGTTCTTTAGTACGAAATACTGTTGCACTCGCACCAGATAAAAGCATGTTGAAATTCTGATCAACATTTTTGCAGAAGGATGCCAGGATAAGGGCATATTTTTCATTCTGAATCTCTAATTTAATCTTATTTTGATGTTGTTGGACTAGTAATAAAAAATGAATAAGAAGATTTGCAATCATTTCATATCTATTATCTGAAGAAGAAATAGCTTCATTATACATCTCCGCGCAAATCTCATCAAATGGTTTATAATCCTCATCGCTGAGTCTGTAGTTAAATGCGTTTGTAATGTCTTTTACAGGAATTTCAGTAATTCCATAAGGAAAGTATTTAGTTATAAACTCTTCATTAAAAGAAATGTTATATCCGACTGGCGATTCTGTCCAGCCACTCGATATATAACTATCGGGGTATTTCATAAAGACATGACGAGCACCAAGTTCAAATACATGATCACCTGCCATAAAAGTACCTTTTCCTTCACTTACAATTATTAAAGTATAAAAATCCGGTCTGAATGTGGGTGTAATATAGGGCATTTTTAATCCCAGCTCATGAATTTTTATAATAGCAAAATCATCGTTATCAATATAAGAGAAGACGGGTAAGTTCATATATGCAATCATATCTCTGAACTTTCTTAAATTGGTTACCTCCGGTTTCATATTTTTATCTACTTGATTCATGTTGGCTAAAAGTAACTTGTGAGTAAATTTAGTGAAATTATAAAAATAACTGTTAATCGATTAAGTACTTTTGGAAAATACTGACCGATGGGTTATTGAAAATTAATTAAGTACCAACTTTTAATGTAGCAAATGAAAAATAATATTTTCTTTAATTATAAAGCTACTCAAGATCGCAATATCAGAGTCAGTACTATACGTTAGATGGTTAATCAATTATGGTTGATAATAATAAGTTACGGGCTACCTATGGAGATTTTTGTCTTTCAGATATTCTATAAGAAGTCTAGGATTATCGGTTTGGATAATGTCTACCCATTAGCTATATACTAATCGTATACACGAGGGCCAAGGAAAGCCTTCTCGTCATAATGGCCTCCATTGTGCTCGGGAGCTAGGGAATTAACCCATACACTTGATCCATTATTCCTGATTTCCTTAAGGTAGTGAATAAACTTTATACTATCGTGTGGAACAGTAAATTCAAATGCTACCGTTGGCAATAGGGACTTCGATAGTGATAATTTAACAATTTTGATATGTAATATCGTTATCTGAATAACTTATTATCATATAGATAGAAATCTCTATATTATATATAGGTAAAGTTATTAATATTTATTATGAAAATCGAATTTAATTTATTCACAAACCAGCTGTAATACCGTAACGTTGTGCGATACTTCCCAAAGCCCCGATTGCTTCGCCAGTTCGCTAAGGCTCGGGTGGAACGGATAGCGGGAAAAAGCTCAAAAAAACAATATAAAACCTAAAAACCCGCCCCAATACCCGATCGCTATTTTATAAATGCAAACCATTATACAGCGAAAAATTACCACAAGGACCACCGTAATTCTCAAAACCAAATCAAATACCCAAAAAGCACAGCCAAAAAAAGCAAGCCCCTATGACCCTGAGACCCTTAAAAGGAACCCGACAGCGACCCCAAAGACATAACCGGGAAAGACATAGAAAAAGACCTTATAGAGAATGCCCCTTCAAAGGGGTCTCAAACTGATTCTAAAAACTAAAAATAAATTCGGCATAGTAATTTAATGACTGCCACTATAGTTGGAACAAAAGCAGAGAAGATAACTCAAATTTTAAGCCAACACCCCCCATAACCCCTTGACAAACCTGAACTTTTTACCTATTTTTGCCCCATGACCCCGGAAGAAATAAAACGCTATTTTGAAGCCACTCCCCCGCCTGAGGAAGTGGAGTTAAAGCCATGGGCTAAAATCACAGATTCCCGGCTTTTCCTTAAAAGCTGTTTCCTTACTATATACCATTATAAAGGAGACCTTGAAATGTGCCCTGCCTGGTGGCATTTAAAAGAGTTCTATATACTTGTAAGACGAGGTTCAAAGGAAACTAAAAACGAGCATCAATCGGAATAAAGCTAAAATAAGCGGCCCTGTTACCTGCCATAGATGTATCAGGGAGCTAAATGATTACGGTTATATAAATTATCTTCCAAAGAGAAATAGAAATCAGAAGACAATAGTTGCTTCGCGAATAAACAACAAAAAAAGGATGAACAATATTAAATTGATCATCCTTTTTGAAACAGTGTTCATTTCTAAGATAAAACTACTTATTAATTTTCACTCCAAACTTTCATTATTTTTTTAATTCTTTCAGGTAGCTCTTTCTTTTCAAAAATGCAATTAAAACTAATAATTCTATTATTTGACTTGTCAATTATTCGGATTTTCTCAACAAAACCTCCATCCGTCAAAGCTGATAAAATTTTGCTGATCTGAACAGGAAAATTCCTGGGGTTAGATGTTATAAAAGCTTCATATATTTGTTCTGTATTATCTGTTTTTTTAGAACCAGATACAAATTTATATTTTGTATTGTTTATAATTGTATCCTTAACTTTAATATTTTGGACATCAGTGAAAAAATCAACTTTATTTGAAAAAAAACTAGCTCCCTCTTTTTTATTGGCTACATTTTCAGTTAAATACGGTTTCTCATTTTCATCCAATTTTTTATACGCTGAATAAAGACCTTTCTTTGTGTTAATAAAAAAAACGTTTAATGTATCTGAAACATTATATTTTCCACTTGAATTATTTAGTTTTTCATTAAATTCTAAAACATTTCCTTTTTCATTAATAATTAAAACATGAGGGGGTAAAAATGTTTCTGTTACGACATCAGATGAAATTTCGCTTTCTAGCCGGATGTAACCAGATAATTCATTTGAATTTTGTGAACATGAAGAACTAACACTGATTAATAAAAGCAAGATTGAGATTTTATTTAACATTATTATCTATTAATAAATTGAAAATACACAATAATTATCCACAGGAGAATCCCAAAATCCAGTAATATGAATCGTCCCTCGAACAATAGAAAGGACTTGCCTATTCATTCCTGTGGTTTGAATACTTGCATTTTGAACAAATTCTTCCCAAGATATCAATCCACCGGTTAGTCCTTCAAATCTTGTTCCAACATGTAGAGCCTGGCGAACTTCATCCAGACTATATGTAATATCTTCATAAGATTTTACACGCCAAAGTCCCATAGTATTTTCTACAACATTCCATTCCACGGTTCTTCTAATTAGAGTCCCAGGTATATCCCAAGTAGGTAAAATTCCTGTTTTTCCTCCATAAACTGGAATAATTGAGGCCAGCTCCGCAGGAGTGTAAGTATTCAAAACCATTTGAGTTAAAGCATTTGATTCGTTAATATCCATTCTATTTTTTTTAGAAAAATCTTTAACTATATTCTGTTTGTTTTCTGATTTTGCAGCAGTAAATGCATCTAAAAAGTTTTTCGCTTCTGCAGCTGTTATATCGTTCTTTTCTGAACTGTAATTTTCTGAACTATTGTCATCAGAATTGCAAGATACAATGAATGATACCATTATTAGTAACGTTAAAAGCTTTGATTGAAAACTGTTTTTTTCATAAGTAATTTAATTTATAATTTATAATAAAACTATTACAAGTCTATGACAAAAAAATTAATTAAACCTGAATATTTACAATTATTTTATAAGAATCATCTTATTTCTAATAAATAACTATAATACACTAATTATTCTATTTTTTTGTTAATTAATGATCTAATATTTTCAGATAATTACATTTATATATGGATTTCCAAATAAGTTTTATTAATCGTTATTCTGATTCTGATGATGAAGAGCAAAAAGATTCTATTTTTTCCTTTAACTACTTCCATTTCTACATCTATTTTTTTTTGTATTTCCAAACCTTAGCATTGAGTTAAATACATATCCTCCAATTTTATTGTTTCATTACAAATTTTATAGTAAGCGAGTAAGTCAAATTGAATCCCTTCAAATCGTCCAGAAAATTTATAGAAATTTGTCCCGTCGAGGTCACAAACAAGCCAAATGGCGCCAATTGAAGACAATTGGAGCCATTTTTTTATAATCTCACTTATTTTTATTAGTCTAAAGAGCCGGGCTCCTCAGCAGCCCTAGCCCCGATTGCTTCTCCAGTCCGCTTCGCTCGTGTGCAGTAGAAATCCTTTTGTGCCGGGGTTCGGCACAAAAGATTGCTTCGCCAGTTCGCTTGCGCTCGGGTGCAACGGATAGCGGGAAAAAGCTCCAAAAAAATAATATCAAACCTCAAAAAATATTAAATACAATCCACGATGCTAATCATCCCAATTAGATTCATCAACAATTCACAATACCCTATATAAATACCTGATTACCTGATAAAAAAATAAAATTACAACTTCCCATACAACCAAAAATTACGATCATGAAGACCGTAATTCTCAAAACCAAACCAAAGACCCAAAACACGCAGCCAAAAACACCCGGCCCCTATAACCCGCAGAACCCTTATAAGGAACCCCAAAGCGGCCCCAAAGACATAACGGGCAAGGACATCCAAAAAGACCTTATAGAGAATAACCCTTTAAAGGGGTATTAAAAAAAAAGAGCCAATGACTTAAAAATAAGTCAATTGGCCCTTTCCATGAAACAGTTACTAAATTACAAAAATAAAACGGTATTGCAGGGGCTTAAAAATCTTTAGTTTTAAAAAAAACAATATCCTTAAGGATTTAAGGTTTTAAATCAACCGTACCTTTTATTTAATCAGCCACCATTATACCTATTATTTCCTTACTGCATTTTGCTGCTGGGAACGGATCATCTTGATCTGGTCCTTAACGTTCTCACTTATGGCATTAATGGAGAAACTCGCCGGATCCTGGCTTGGGGGATAAGTGACAAAGGATTCCAAAAATGCGGCCCCTTTCTGAATGCCTTCAGCCACTATATACATCTTTGTTCCCCACCATTTCTCATACACAAAAGAGGTAATATCGGCCCTTTCATAGGGATCCATACGAAGATTGAATAATTTGGGAACGCGAAGCGGGGTAAATGGATTCGCCCATATGCCAAAACCGCCCTGGGTTCTCTGCTCCTGGAAAACGATCTTCCAGTCGTTCATCCTCATCGATACAAGCTCCGCGTCATCATTAAAATAATAGAATTCGCTTCGTGCAGATTTCGGCTGCTGCCCGGTCAGGTACGGCAATTGGTTAAAACCGTCCAGGTGCACTTTGAAAGTGGTGCCCTGTGATTTATAGCTGGTCAGAAGTTTTTCTTTTATAGCAGGCTCTCCCGCTGCCGCCAGTACGGTCGGAAACCAGTCAAGCCCTGAGAGGATTTCATTGGATATCTTTCCCGAAGGGATATGTCCGGGCCAGCGTACAAATGCAGGAACGCGAAAAGCGCCTTCCCAGTTGGAGTCTTTCTCGCTCCTAAAAGGTGACATCGCCGCATCAGGCCAGCTGAACATGTTGGGCCCGTTATCGGTGGTGTAGATCACAATTGTATTCTCTGCAATTCCAAGATCATCAAGCGCCTTTAATATCAGCCCTACATCGCCGTCGTGCTCCAGCATACCATCGGCATACTCATTGTCAGGCATACCGCTTTTCCCGCGAAGTGACTCGCGGACATGAGTAAAGGCATGCATCCTGGTAGCATTCATCCAGCAGAAAAAAGGCTTCCCGGCAGTGTTCTGTCTTTTAATAAAATCAATTGCCGCGGCAAAAGTCTCATCATCTATGGTCTCCATCCGCTTTTTGGTCAGGGGCCCGGAATCTTCAATGGTTTGTTTGCCCACCCTTCCAAAACGCGGATCAACTGTAGGATCATCCTTGTCTGTAGCTTTACATTTCAACACTCCCCTTACCATATAGGATTTCACAAATGCCGAATCCTTGTAAGGATAACTAGGATCTTCGGGCTCTTCCTCGGCATTGAGGTGGTAGAGGTTTCCGAAGAACTCGTCAAAACCATGAACGGTCGGCAGGTACTTGTTGAGGTCCCCCAAATGGTTTTTCCCGAATTGTCCTGTGGCATATCCCAAAGGTTTGAGCGCCTGCGCGATAGTGATGTCACGGGCCTGCAGTCCAATTGGCGCGCCCGGCATACCCACCTTGGAAAGGCCTGTGCGATAGCAGCTTTGTCCGGTAATGAGCGTCGAGCGCCCGGCGGTACAGCTGTTCTCGGCATAGTAGTCGGTAAACATAGTGCCCTCTTTCCCCAGACGGTCAATGTTTGGGGTCTGATACCCTACCAGTCCGTGGGTATAGGCACTGATATTGGACTGCCCGATATCATCGCCGAATATGATTAAAATGTTTGGCTTCTTGGCCGTTTGTGCCTTGAGCAGCTGGGGATTAATTATTCCAGCGGCCAAAGCTGCAATTGCAACAATTTTTCTGCAATTTTTTATTGTTTTATCTAATTTCATAAAGTGGAGCTTTATTGTTAATAATTGAAATGTAATGTGTCTGCGATATTATTTATTATTATTTATTCTCCGGCCAGTAACCAAGGATCCATGGACAAGAATGGTATCCAGAGCTAATTTTCTTATCAGCTGTGCCGCTGTGGACATATTTGCATAGCCTGATTAAAACACAGTCAATTATTTATCTGCAAAAATTTTTTTCCAATCCTCTTTTATACTGATCAAATGATATTTGTATTTAGCGGCCGTTTTCAGGGACAGATCATCCTTTTCCTGATAATGGTACTCCCTTATAGAATCGTTATGGTTCACAATCAGTTGAAAAGAAGGATATTTATTCCCTTGCGAATATCTAAGCATGGCAAGATCACCCCCGCCTCCCTCGTTGCCGCAGGCAAATACTGGACGCTGTCCTATATGGAGCTGTATGGCTGAGGGTTTTCCGTCCTTGTCATTAAAATGATCCAGGGCTGGTTCTCTTTTTATAGCATCTTTGTAATCGTCAAATTTATATTTGAATGAAGTTCCGACGACCTGCTCTTTTGGAATCCCATAAAAATCCTCAGATATGGCACGGACCAGCTCTACAGTCCCCCCTGTTACTATATAAGTTTTAAAACCATTCGCGCGCAGATAATCCAAGAGTTCTAATTGCGGCTGATACCGGATTTGTTTTAAGGGAACATTTTTACCCGGATATCGGGCGGCCGAGAAAAATTCTTTGGCACCTGCTTCAAACTCATCTTCGGTCATGCCCGTATGGGTAGCGGCAACCAGTGCGACAAGTGCTTTCTCGCCCCCTTTATCAAAAAAAGATTTGTCTTTTTCGATTACAGCTTTAAAAGGCTGCTTTTGTGCCAACTCGGGTTTTTCCTGTACCATTTTTTTGACCCTGTAAAAAGCAAATAGTTCCTGTACTAAAGGTTTTTCAGCCCATAGCGTTCCATCATTATCAAAGGTCGCAATCCTATTTTCTGCCGGTATAAAATTGGGGCTTCCATTTTTAGTGACTTTTACTACATAAGCTATAATATCGTTTTTTGTTTTTCCATCATTCCAGCTGGGCAGCGGATCTTTATTTCCGACAGTGGTAGCAATGCTATCAGCTCTGCCTACAGTTAGAGTATCATCAGATTTATTTTTACAGGAAATAAGCACAAATAACACAAGTGCTACCAGATTTACTTTTCTAAGCATGATAATTCAGTATTTATAATTGATACAATTCTAAAGAGCTAGTATTTCTTGGAAATTTGACAACCAAAACAATATATATAATATTTTTGTAAGATAACCAAAGCTGCATTTCGGTTTTAAATACATTTATTTTAAAAAAAATATTAAATAATATTTTTTAACAATCTAAAAAACAGAACATTAAAAGTATTAATATAATTTTTAAAATCCTACAAATTTTTTATTAATAATTTAAAAATATTAATCCAGATTTACTAGCATCGATTCACAAGAGAATGACCCAGCAGTCCCTACAAAAGAAATAGAAGATTTACCAAGGTACATCAATAATATAATCATGCATTGCAATGCTATTAATGTGAGTCTATAGGACGAACAAATTTGAGTGACTATACTTTCATTGATTATCTACATATAACATTAAGATTCGAATAATCTTTTGAGAGTATTTGCCTTGGTGTAGAGGAAGAACTTTTCAAATGCAGCTTTATATAATAACCAAAAGAACAATAAAAAGAAAGAGAAGGTATGACGGGCTGTTTGACTCTGGCAAAAAGACTTCGGCATAATGCCCTGAATCAACAGGTATATTTTTTTTTAATTTTTATAGTTCCCATTTTTATTGAACTATAAACTTTACCTTATTATGATTCATTTATAGATTATTTAGTCATATTCGTTACTCTATTCTCAAATACATTTGCATTAATAAATTAATATGCAGATCTTCTTGGCAATGTATGACTTACAATTTTTAACTGACAAAGAAAGAATATGGAAAAGGAAAGGGTTTTAATAAACGATACTAAGGGACTTTTTTTAAAAATGTTTAAAAGAAAATTTAAGCATGAATTTGATTTTTACGAAAACTGCTATTCATCAAAAATCCAGACTGAATCAGACAATTTTGATCGTTTTATATTTGTTGTTTACAACAAGCAAGAATTGATCGAATTTTTAAAATTAGAAAAAAAAGGAACAAATGTTTTAGCATGTTTGTTTGACAAGCAGTTATTTAGTAGTTTGTGCTTTTTGGAAGAAATAAAAAATTTAATTTTACTGGACTCAGCTAAAACCAGAACAGAAATTATCAAAGAATTAAAATCTCATTTTAAAATTACATCTGGTTGTAAATCGACAGCCATTAAAGAGAATTATTTAAATTCCGCTATACCCGAAACACAATTTTATAACTTTTATAAGGCTTTATTTTTTCTTACATAATATCTTTTTATTAATTTAACTATTCTTATCAGAATAGCAAAAAGACAGGACTTTTATTCCTGTCTTTTTTTTGCCTAATATAAACTTTCCTAAGTTTTGTTTTACGCAAAAAATATTTGGAATCTGATTTTCATTTTAAAAAAAAACTTGCATTTTAAGTTTTCAACAACAAACGACTATACATAATGGATAATCAGCATTTTTCAGGAACGTTTGTTCTTTTTGTAAGAAAAAAAACAATAGTAAAATTACTTTATAAAGTCCTTACCACATAGCCATATTATTATTTATAAATATAACAATAAGCCATAATTTACAAACATATACTATTCATTTACAAATAGTTAAAAAAACTTATGATTAATAGTTTTAATTATAAAATTTGTCTAATTTTGATATAAATAAAACATAATGACATTATTTTCTTACAAAAACAATATGAAAAAAACCGGGTAAATTAGGTAAAATTCAAAAGCATTGAATGAAAATGCACCTACAAAATAACTTTGATCAATAACATAAAATATCAACTCTAAAAAAATAAATTTATATGAAGATAATTGAGCATTCATATGGTGCTGACTTAAATTGGGTAGATGATCTTGCTAAACAAATAGAAGGAACCGTTAAGGGAAACCATATACTTGTACCAGAATCAATACATACCGGAACCAGATACATTCTTGACTGTGGTAACGGAATAGTCGCATATTATGTTGATGTACAATACAATAGAGATTTTCACTTTATACAAAAAAACACCAGTGATGATTTTGTTGGAATTTACTATAATTTAACAGAAGGTGAGGCTACTCTATCATGTAGCAATTTTATTTATAAAATAGGCCGCTGGGATTACAATCTTACCACAATTGACGGCGGTCTCAAATCTGATTATTATGTAAAAAAAGGTAGTAAAAGCTTTTTGCTCGGCATGTTCATTAAAAAAGAAACCATTAGACAATTTGTAAAAGAAAACAATTTTAATTTTCCTGACTTAGACAAAATAATTGATCCAGCAATAAACACCATGATAAGATTTGACAGAATGAGTAGCGACAGTTACAATATTTTGGCAGATTTTCGTAAACAAAAGGTAGATAATCCCACATTTAACTTATCCCTTAAAGGAACAGTCCATCTCTTATTTGTTAACTATCTAAAAAAAATGTCACTCCAAAGAATTGTTATTCAGAAGGTCAATGAATATGATCTTAAAAATATAATAGCAATTCAAATGTTTTTAATTGAAAATATCGAGGGTCATTTTCCATCTATTAAATTGATGGCTAGCAAAGCGAATATGTCAGTGTCAAAATTTAAAACTTTATTTAAAAAAATAACCGGAAGTACACCTAATACTTTTTTTATAGAAAATAAACTTCAAAGAAGCAAAGAACTATTAGAAGAAAAGCAGCTAAGTATAACACAGATTTCTGATAGGCTTCATTTCTCCAGTAACTCCTATTTTGCAGCAAGATTTAAAAAAATGTTTGATACTTCTCCAAAATTATTTATCAAACAACTATAGTGTAGTAACTGTCCTACTGCTATTTAACCCATAAATCAAATTAAACTGTTGTATGAAAAAAAAAATCATATTTTCATATTCCCTTACACCGGAATGGCAGTACCCACTTGTGCAACAAATGGGAGGCCAACTAATTGATAATAAAAAACACATAATGCCGGAAGCCCTTGGCAAAGGACATATCCTTTTCACTCAAATTTCCCCAGGAATTTCAGCTGTACTCATGGACTTTGTTTTAACCACTCCGATAATGTTTAATAAACTAGAATCTAAAAAAGAGCTATATGTGTTTCATTACGATCTTAGCGAACATCAAAATATCATAAAAATTGGCAATGTTGAATATAAAATAGGTTCCGCAAATGAAAATAATTTTAGCCTGGCTATTTTAAGCAGTCAGATTGAAACTGCTTTTGAGCCTAAAATAGGAAAAAGAACACTTGTATTGCGTTTGCTTGTTGACAAAGATTTATTAAGTGGTTATATTAAGGACAATCCTCTCGAAGAGTATACTAATAAAAAAATTATTCTTGAGAAAAATACTTTATATTATTATGATAACATTGACAGTAATAGTCTGTTATTGATTAAACCATTTAAAGATCAATCGATTGACACTCCCACATATGAAACACATTTAAGAGGAGTTTCACTGAGATTACTTGCAAATTTTCTAGATCGTTATTCTGATTCTGGAGTAGAAAAAAATGAAATCACCAACGCTGAAAACGAAGCTATTATAAAAACTAAAATTTACATTTTAGATAACTTATATGAACCATTCCCTTCACTTCCATTTTTAGCATCATTAGCAAGAATGTCGATTGCAAAATATATAATAGTATTTAAAAAACAAATTGGTTATACACCACATGATTTTTTTACAAGAGAAAAAATGTTTTTGATCAATAATCTTCTACAAAGTGGAAATTATAATACTATAACTGATATAATGAATGATGTTAACTTTACTAAATTAAGTTATTTCAACACAAAATATCAAGATTTTTTTAATCGAAAGCCTTCAGAAGATTTTGTAAAAAAGTTAGTGTAAAAAAACTTCAGAAAACGCCATTAAGCTTAGATAAATTAATTCGCGTTTGAAATAAAAACCTTGTACTTATTTAAAATGCAAGGCTTTTATTAGTTATGAAATATTTAAATAAAATTATTCCATACACACTCTTTAATTTAAGGGTATTTAAAAAATAATATTTTAGGTCAATTATAAATTGAACAAAAAAACTGATTACTACTACTACTACTACATTGAAGTAATAATAAATTCACTTCTTCTATTTCGTTGATGTTCTGCCGAGCTGCATTTTACTCCATCACTGCAATTATTAATTAGTTGACTCTCCCCATAACCTTTTCCTGTCAGACGATCTTTATTTATTCCGCTCTTAGTCAAATAATTAATTGTAGATTGTACTCTTTCGTCAGAAAGCTTCAAATTATAAGTTTTACTTCCACGGCTATCTGTATGAGATCTGATATCAATTCCAATTTTGGGATAAATTTTCATTACTTCAATAATTTTTTGAAGATCTGCCGCTGCGTCACGATTAATATCAATCTTATCAAAATTAAAATAAATATGTCTTATTTTAAGAATTTTTGACAAGTCGCTTCCAATTCCAATTCCTATAATTTTCTTTTCTGATTCAACAGGTAGGATTGTACCGCCAGCAATATCTTTGATAACTACACTTACTTCCCTGGTTATATATTGATCGTTTTGAATTCTAACATAATATTGCTGCCCTACTGCAACATCAAATTTATATTTTCCTTCTCTGTCTGTTTTTGTTTTACCAATCAGTTTAAAATTAGAATCATATAGCAGTACATCAACATCAGAAACTAATTCGTTTGTCACCTCATCTTTAAAAGTTCCAATTAAAACCTGCTCAGTTAGATATTCCATTTTTTTTGTTTCTTCAAGCGCATAAATATCATCGTAACCTTGCCCACCTTCTCTGTTAGAGCAAAAAAAACCTTTTCTTTTAGTCTCTTTAATAACAAAAGAGAAATCATCTAATGCGCTGTTTATCGGTTCGCCAAGATTATAAACCCTCGAATAATTTCCATTATATTCAGGAGAAACAAAAATATCAAGTCCTCCCAGTCCAGGATGGCCATCGGATGCGAAGTACAATTCGCCTGATTCTGAGATAAAAGGAAAAGTTTCCCTTCCTTCCGTATTTACTTTTTTACCAAGGTTTTCGACGACGCCATATCTTCCATTACTCAAAATTGTCACTCTGTAAATGTCTGAAAGTCCCGAACCTCCTTTTCTGTCAGAAGAAAAATAGAGCGTTTTCTCATCTTGACTCAATGCAGGGTGTGCACAACTAAAGTTTTGTCCATTAAATGGTAATTCAGTAATATTTGACCACTCATTTTTTATAAGATCTGCCCGATAAATTTTTAGCAGTAAAGAGGTGTTTTTATTTTCTTGAGATAGTTTTTGATCATTAGAAGTAAAATACATTGTTTTTCCATCTTTTGTGAAAACTGCTGTCGATTCGTGAAATTTCCTTTTATTTTTTTTTGAAAATCTTTCTACATTTCCAAAGTCAATCATATTAGCAGAATCAAGTTTCGCAAGGTAAAGATTTGAAAAAGGTTTACCGGTCCATTTATCAACTCTCTTTATAAAACCAGAAGTTGCGCGATTTGATGAGAAAACGATTTTATCATTAGAAAAAGACGGTGCAAAATCAGAAAAAGCTGAATTGATCTTTACAGATTTTATTTTATATCTGCCTGAGTGAGCTTTAATCTGCTTTAGATAATCCGCTTCATTAAGATAAAGATTAGATCTGGTTTCATTTTTCGCTATATTTGCAAATGTAGCCATCAGTTCATTAGCTTTATCATATTGCTGCAATGATTTTAATGTCTGCGAATAGCGAAAATAATATTCCGGTTCAACTTTTTCTTTAAGTCCGAGCAATAGTTCATACCATTTATTGGCATCATTAAGACGCCCATTAAAATAATAAGAATCACCAAGCTTCTGCAGGATTTCAGCAGAAATAAATCCTTTATTTGCAACGCGTTCATATATTTCAAGTGCGTCAATATACGCGTAGCTAGTATATAATTTATCAGCCTTTACTATTTTACGTTCCTGGGCATAACCAGATAAACCAAATACGATTAGCAGTATTATTACTTTTATCTTACTCATTGATTAAATTATTTAAAAAAATCTGGGATTTAAGATTTTATCAAATTTTCTGAATAGTTCAAATCTTAAAAAAATCTCATGTGATCCCCCATTATAGTGAGTTAGTTTTGTGGTATCAGAGTCATAAGCATAACCCGCAAAAAGACCTTCACTGATCTGAAATCCTGCCATAAAACTAAATGATGAATTCAATCTGTAAGCTGCCCCCAAAGTAAAAAGATCATTGTATAAAAAATTTGCAGAAATATCTGCTGCAATAGGCGCCCCTATAACTGCTTTTACTAAAACAGCAGGTTTAAACTTAAGATTATAATTTAGGTCAAAAACATACCCACCCATCAAATAAAAATGCATCTCCTCTTGTTTTACAGAAACAGCATTATTATCATCATAATGTTTTGTTTCTAAAAAATTAGGAACTGACAATCCAAGATAAGCGCGATCTGAGTACACGAATACTCCTGCTCCAATATTTGGTGATAATTTGTTGATGATATTGTTTTGGAAACTGGAATCCCCAGGATTCTGTATAGTGAGTTTTGTAAAATCTACATTCAGTAAATTTGCTGCTGCTCTGACTCCAAAAGCCACCTTATACTCACTATCAGTTTCAATCGTATATGAAAAATCTACCGCTACCGTATTTTCGTTCATAGGCCCAATTTTATCACTATCAAAAGAAAGACCTAACCCAACTTTTTCTCCAACTGGAGCATGTACTGCAAAAGTATTTGTAATCGGCGCCCCTTCAAGTCCAACCCACTGGCTTCTATAAAGTCCAAAAGCGCTTAATACATTTCTGGACCCAGCATACGCAGGGTTAAAGCTCATTGTGTTGTACATATACTGTGTATACTGTGAATCTTGTTGAGCCCAAATTTTATTAGAATTAAGTAATGTCAACAATAATATTCCTGATATAATATATCCCACTCTCATTTTAAATTCATTTCCTATATTATTTACTTATATACAGATATCCTGTTTTAGAAATCTTTTTCGGCGTTTCACCAGTTGCTGCACGATCATATTCTATTACATAGAAATAAGTACCAGGCGGCAATTTTTTATCTGGTGAAATTGTCATATTATTTTCCGAAATACCGTTAAAAACATTATCCTTTGTATCATATCCTGTAGTTTCAAATACTTTTATCCCCCATCGATTATATATAGTTACTTTGTTATTAGGATACTTTTTTATACCGTCTATAACAAAATACTCATTGCGTCCATCGCCATTTGGCGAAATGGCATTGTATACAATAATATCCTCTTTTGAAGGTGCTGTACTTTTTACTTTAGCCAATGTAAAAACACCATAACCCTTCACTTTTGTTATTGTTGTTACTGCTTTTTGGTCCTTATCAACCGCGCCACCTTCATCAAGCCAAAGGTTCTTTTGACTATCCCATCTCACAACATGAAGGTTTTCAGGTACGTTGAATATGTTTGCCGGAGTGGTACCGCCATCATCCCAAGTAAGAGTGAGCAATACATCTTGTTGTCCAGATGCTTTTTCTACGACCCAATATTCTTTATCGTCAATCAGGTCGATAATTGTTTCTTTATTGGTGTGCGGATAGGCATTATTTGAATTTTCTAAAAAATATTTACTTGAAAAACTGCTGGCACTGTTTCCCTCCATTGATATACCGGAAAATCGATAATGGCCGTGATCTCCAATAGGAAAAATAAAATCTGAACTACCATTTTTAATCACCATACCGTCTATAAAACTATCGTTTGAAACCTTTGTATGAGTGGCCACATCGCCGAAAAAAGTAACACCTCCATAGTTATCAGAGTCTATTATTCCTTTGCTAAAATCTGCATTTCCATTAATAGAAATATCTGCATAAAGCCTGAAAGCTGGCTGTGAATTGTTATTTTTAAAAATCACATTATTAAAATCTGCCGGCACACTGCCTTTTATATCTTGTTGTGTAAATCCTTCAAAAAAGGTATTGCCTGATAATAACGGATTATATGTAACAATACCATCATTATTAAAATTACCTTTAAACAAAACATCACCATTGTTTTCGTATTCGCCTAGTACTTTATTATCAAAATTTGATATAAGAGTCATAACTGTTTTTGGGCTTACATAAAGTTGGCCATCATTTACAGTTTGAGCTTTACAGACCAAAACCCCATAAAGCAATAAAAACAAAATATATTTACTAAACTGTTTCATGTTTCTAAAATTTAATTTTAGTAAAATTGAAGTAAACTTCTGTTACTAAATTTTAATTACCGGCCCCACCCCCCAAAGCAGAGCCAAGTAATTTTGAACTTATTTTTTAGTATCAATTTCCATCATTTTTTCGAGGCGTTCTAAACGACTATTCATCTCTGCTATTTGTCTATCCTTGGCTTCAAGCTGTTTTTGCTGCTCGATGGAGTGCACGTACAACTCCTCTATCTTTTCCAGAGACTGCACAGAAAGTTCAGTAATGTCAAAAACATATTCTCCTTTTTCATTTTTTGTCAGTTCTTTTATCCCTGTAACGCCTGGCAAATGTTTGTTTTCAGTAATAAAAGCTTCTACCTCTTTTAATGATTTTAAAGAATATGCCGGATTTACATTTGATTTTTCTCCTAGATAGTTTTCAAATACATAATCAGGATAAGATGCAGCAGCAGTTTTTATTGTACCACTTACATAAAGTGTCTCTGTACCAGTAACAGAATCTGCTCCTATAGCTACTCTTGTACCAGCGGCACCTAAAACAATGGTATAATCAGCATTTACAATTGCTTTATAACCAATAGCAACTGAATTTGTTAAAGCCATAGTGCCTAGCTTTAGCCTTGCACCAACGCCTAGAAACACAGAGTTTTTCACATCAGTACCGACCTCACCACCTGTAATTGCACCAATAAAAATATTGTTGCTTCCTGTCACATTATTAAAACCTGCACCACGGCCAATTGCACTATTATCGCCCCCCGCAGTATTGTAAAAAAGTGCGTCTTCTCCAATTCCAATATTATATGATCCTGTTGTATTAGAGTAAAGTGCCTGAAAAGATATTCCAGTATTGTTCGACCCTGTAGTATTACTCATTAAACTATTATCCCCGATACCAACATTGGATTTTGCATTTGATACCTCAACATCACCGGCACCGCTATTTTTACCAAAATATATGTTTGTTGTCCCAATGCCGGATCCTTCTGAAATTTTCCCTACTCTTACATTATTGACTCCTAATATAATGGGTTTACTATCACTTGTTCCTATAAAATTTATTGCCTCGTTTGTCCCTGAATTTCCTGTTGTACTCCAGCTAGTTGAAGCGGCTAAGGTTGAAGGATCAACTGTTTTAAGCAGTCCTGAAGCATCTGCTACTACAACTTTGTCTGTTACTGCGCCAGCCTGCAATCCTTCAATACGTACAGGGCTGTCACCTGCTATGCCAGGAACAATATGCAAAGTATTTGATGGTGCAGTAACTCCTATTCCAACTTTAGTAGGAACTCGTCCCCCAGCATTGCCACGAGCAACGCCTAAGACCATACTATTGCTAGCCCCTACTATAGCGGCATTGCCTATAGCTGTTGCATAATTTAAATTATCAGCTAAAGCATCGGCATTAGCACCAATGAACACATTACCGAAACCAGTAACATTTTTAGCACCTGATGAACCACCAATACCAACATTTGAATTTGCATTTGTCTTTTGAAGTGATCCAACACCAAAAGCTGTATTTGATTCCCCACTAGTATTATTTAAAAGTGTCAAATACCCAACAGCTGTGTTATTAAAGCCACTTATATTTTTACCCAAGGCATAACCTCCAATTGCTACATTAGAATTAGCAATATTCACTGATAGTGCATCAAGTCCAATGGCAACATTATAATATCCTCTGGTAGGCTTAGTAAGCGCACCCAGTCCAAAAGAAACATTTGATCCAGTCGCTTCTGTTCCTAGCCACGCGACTTGCAGATTATTCACTCTGAAATTAAGAGAGTTATTATCTGTAGTGCCAATAAAACTTAATGAAGGGTTTGTCCCTGAATTCCCATGAGTATGCCAGTCACCATCAGTAAGTTTAGCAATTGAAATTTTTCGCACAATGCTATCCGTACTATTCCAGGTAAGAATGCTATCTGTAAGTGCCCCAGAGAATGGGTATTTCAATTTTAAGGCAGGCAGTGAAGAAGTACCGCTAACCGTGAAACGTGAAGTGGGAACATAAGTGCGAGGTTCTCCAATGATCACATTTTGGCTATTTTTATTGTATATATTATTACCTTCCAACCACCATTTAGAATTATCAATCTCATGGAAAGTACCCTTATTGTCAATTACACGTACTTGTGCATGGACACCAAATGCCAGCACAAATAAGCATAAGAAAACAAACAATATTTTTATGGAAAAATGCATTTTTACAAAATTTAAGTAATTTTCTTCTTTTCTGTCCTTGTTTAAACTTTAAATAGCCGAGGCCTCTATTACATAATAAAAGCATACATGCAGGATAAACCATTATAAAACAATAAAGTGGACAAGAGGCAGCTTCTCGACTCCTACCCACTTTATTATTCCATTTTTTTTAATACAATGCCAATCAGCAAATCGCTAACTGAGTGATTTTATAGCAAAATGTAATTAGGGTATTATTTGAACCAGTGAACCTCAACAACATCAGCTGCATTAAACTCCCATTCATTGTCAGCACCCGCCACAGTATAGGCTGTAGGCGTGACTGTAATACTGGAAGCACTAATTGTATAATCAACGCTTGCTACTAATTTTGCTCCATTTCTATAAACAGACACTTTGCTAAAATCTGGCAAAACGTTATCTGGTGTAGTAACTGCAAATACTTGAGCTGTAGCCCCTGCTGTTGCTGCAAAAATTTGATGACCAGAAATAACAAGCTGAGTAGCTTTTAATTTTTTAATAGCTCCCGTTACCTCATCTCTTACCAACATAGTGTAACCAGTACCAGTACCATGCAAAGATTTATCTGTTGCATCAGTCGATGGCAATAATGTAGCTGGGTCAACCATATCGATTCCGTCCAAAGCAAAAGCTTTACCATTTACATCAATGTAGGTGTCATCAGTTAACTGTCCACCCAATTGCCAAGTCGTTGTAGTCTTATCGCCTGTAGTATTTGTAAGCATAGTGATACCGTTTTGCACTTGTAGGTACTTAACTGTCCCTTTGTTATCAATTACTTTTACAGCTCCTCCTGTGGTAGTCGTACCATACTGAATATTAGCTTGTTTTGTAATATCTGATGCTGTGTGCTGTGCATTTGCAGCAAACCCGAATAATGATAAGGCTAGCCCTAAAAATCCATTTCTCATTATTTGTTTAGTAATTCTTGCTTTCATTTTCATTTTGTTTTAAAAGTGTTTATAATAAATAATTAATCTAATTTTTAATCAAAGCTTTTTGTATATGCTATTAGTTTTTTAGAGATAATTTTTGATTGTCTTTTATCTATTTACTAACATGCAGGTATATTGCTATAAAATGTAACATAGATCACTTACACCTTATAATTTATTTCCATTGGAATATTTTTATTTCATCACCCGCAAAGCAGCTGGTAATATTATCATCTGCATATTTTGAAAAATCAAGGGTTATCAAATTAGTACCTAATTTGGCATTAAAATCAATCTCAACTCCATTGCGGAACACCTGAACTTTATCTTTTTCAGTAATGGGAAAAAGCACTGCATATGTATTCTGATTCTCGTTAGCAGAATAAACCTTAATCTTGCGCACATTACTTAAAGATGACATCGGAAAGGATTTCAAGATCCCCGTACCTGTTTCAGAAACAACAATGTTATCTGTAACATCACCAGGTTGCATTCCTTGTATTGCCAAAGTATTGGCAGTCGAAGTAACAATCTGAGCTGGCTTAGTAAGCGTTCCGCCTATTTCTATGTTTTGACCATTTTGCGTCAAACCATTTCCCGCATGTAATGAAAAACCTTCGATAGTTACTCCAATCCCTGCTTCATTTATATAAGTAAAAGAACCATCAGCATTTTTTGTCAAAGACGTCACTGTTTCTAAATTCTTTACCGCCGAGCCCAAGTCTATTTTTGTTATAATACCTTTCTCATCTGTGTAATTCAGGTTTTTATTATCAGGACTTAAAGATAAAGTAGCCAAAGTTCCGCCAGTAATTTCTGAAGTTTTAATATTCACAACAGAACCATCACTGTTGATAAAAGAATAAGTACCATCTCCATTATCAGTCATTTTTACTTTACCATTGTTATTGTCATCTGTTGCAATACCGTGCCATTTGCCTACACTCCAATAATAATATCCTGGATGAATATCAACTCCTTTATTGATATTATAAACTAATAAACTCTCAACATTACCATTAGTAATTGTAGTTGCATCTGTAATGCTCTTAAGTAATACTTGAGGTATCAAAATACCTTTATCTTCTGACACAATTTCTAATTGAGAAGAAAGATTAGGTGTTTTCGTTCCTATTCCAACTTGCCCATAAGAGAAAGAACAATATCCTAAAAGAGAATAAATTAATATTTTATTTTTCATCACAATTTCTTTAAATACATAAAATCAGCTTTCCTAGCTTAACCCAATAACAACATCAAATTTGTTGATTATCAATTGCGCTTGTTTATTTAGTTTAAGATAATTTTCAGTTTTACTTTTTTATCAATCGTTTTTCTAATATTGAAATCTTACTGTATAACTGTTTGTAAAAAAACAATCAGTTTAAACAAATCATACATCAAATATTCAAGGGCAAAAGTAGATTATAAGTATATTATTTTTTGGCAAAAAATAATATACTTATATCAGAATAGGGCAAAAAATAAACGAATAAATAAAAACATAAAACATTTAAAAACAATACCTTAACAACTTACAAACAGATGCATATGTAAGAATTTTTCTTCTAAAATTATATTCAAAGACATGAAGACAAAATAACCTTATAATCTTATTTATGAATTTTGTTTTGTAGAATAATGAGATTTTCAAAGCGACTTACAATTAAGTGATGAAAAAAAATTAAACTTTCAGCTTAAAAGTCTAAAAAGTCACAATTTGGAATAGGAAGGGATTATTAAAAAAAGCTTTTGTTGTGATACAAAATTACTAATTATAAAATATTCAAACTTAAAGAAAAGTAGAAAGACAAGATATTATCCGTTTAAAAAGTAATATCTATTAAAAGTGAAACGAAAGCCTAAATCGCAAAAAAAATGAAATTTTGTAGCATAATTCCATTTAACGTTCTAAGGCTATAACATCATTTCTAAAATAAACTAAATAAAAAAAAACAGCATTTTAAAAAAATTGAATCAAATTCAGAATGAAGAGGATTATTATAATCCCATATAACATTATCCTGTTTCCATGCCAAATCATATTGTCGCCTTCTTTCATAGCTTAAACTTTAATTAAATATTTTGTGTTCTTATACGTTTGGCTAAACTTATTCTAATATTGAACTTTCATTGCGTTTTAAGAAATTAGCCAGCAATCTTAAAGATATTCCTTTGATAAAAAAATCAAATGAGAGATCAGTAACAGATTTTCTCTTAATAGATTGCAGCAAAATTATACTTTTACTATCAACACTCTCAGTACAAAAATTTCCACTTCTCTTTAGTTTCTCGTAAAGAACACCTGAATGTGGTAATTGCGAAATATATTCGAACATTACTTTTTTGCTAACAAGTAAGGTTACGCTAAAAACTCTTTCATTTATTGGAGGACAAAGATCATCTTCTAGCTGGTTGTGTGAAATATTCACATTAAAAATTGGCGAATCCTTCTCATTACAATTTTTCTTCAAATTATTTTCTAAATCATGATCATTTACTGGATAAAAATTTAAAATATAAAACTCTTCGCTAGTAATAAGCTTATTAAACTTTATTGAAGTATTTAGAATAAAATCCCTCAACACAACAGAAACACCTGGCAATGCCTGACTAAAATAAAAATACCCTCCACCAATTTTATCTAGAGTAACTAAATTTATATTTTCTACATTCTCTTTTCCTATTTCTTTGGCAAAGATGGTAAACCAATCTGGACTTAGAGAATAAAAATGTTTTATAAGTTTCACGGCATTATATTTAATTTGAGCAAAGGTACTTTTATATATTTTTTTTGCTTTCCAAATAATTCTATAAAAACACCACTAAAGGACACAAATACACTTCTGATATTTTTCATTAAGCTTTTAGTATTTACAAATAGAATTTACTAAAACAAAATAACATCCTCTTTTGAAGGATGTTTTTAGACGTGATCCTATTAAATCTAAAAACTGAGTCTTTTAAAAAATCGACAGCAATAATCTAATTAAAAAAATAAAATAAAAAATTACCATACAACCAAAAATTACCACAAGGACCACCGTAATTCTCAAAACCAAATCAAAGACCCAAAAACCGCAGCAGAAAACACCCAGCCCCTATAACCCGGAGAACCCTTAAAAGAAACGCGACAGCGGCCCCAAAGACATAACCGGAAAGGACATCCAAAAGGACCTAATGGATAATGCCCCTTCAAAGGGGGCTCAAACCGATTCTAAAAACTAAAAATAAATTCGGCAGGATAATTTAATGACTGCCAGTAGAGTTGGAACAAAAGCAGAGAAGATAACTTAATTTTTAAGCCAACACCCCCCTCACCCCTTGACAAACCTGAACTTTTTACCTATTTTTGCCCCATGACCCCAGAAGAAATAAAACGCTATTTTGAAGCCACTCCCCCTCCACAGGAAGTGGAGTTAAAGCCATGGGCGAGAATCACAGATTCCCGGCTTTTCCTTAAAAGCTGTTTTCTCACTATATACCATTATAAAGGAGACCTTGAGATGTGCCCTGCGTGGTGGCATTTAAAAGAATTTTACGTGCTGGTCAGACGCATGGCACAGGAAGCCAAAAGCGAAAAGCCAACGGAAGAATCTTAAGATGGAGCACGTTTAGGCGCCTCTTTATGCTTACAACAGTGATGGACCTACCCTGGTCCAGATTCCCCGGCAATTCCTGATACTGGATCAATCCGGGTCTAAAACTAAATCAACTGATTTCCGCCTACAGCAAAAACAGCAGCCAGACAAGTAATATAATCATTCATAGCTATTGCTGCGCAACTAAGAGATTTACTACATTATTTATTCGCTAAAAAGCTTACTAACTGCACAAAGCCAGATAAAAAAGCCGTATCGGTGCCGTTTTATGGCTGGTATGAATTAGTTACCATTACTACTAAAGGAATGAACGACGAAATAACATATAGAATTGAACAATATCTTGGACTCGATACAAATTATGCTATAATAATAAATGGCGATTATGGTATTGGAAAAACTCATTACATAAAGAATCAAACTTCCCTGAGTACGATATTGATCTCTTTAGACAGAAGCTGAAAATTCGATAAAATATAGAAGGAAAATGAGAGAAGACTAAATAAACCCTCGCTGGTAAGAAACTGTTGTACAACAACATTTTTTTGCAAAATCTGACATACTTTGAATAATTCAACAAAAATCAAAATGAGATAGCATTAACACTAAGTTTTAATCCAACCACTTTTTCAATCCCCTTAAATGGAGTATATTTACAAAAACAGGTTCAAAAAATTAGCCAATGTTGATTTTTATGCCAACATATCTTAGCAGTAATTTCATGACTACCTTTCAAACATTAGAGAACATTGCGATCGAAGAACTTTTAGAAGTTTTCAATTTATCATTCTCAGACTACATAGTGCCGTTTTACCTGACAAAAGAACAACTCGAAGATAAAATAAAAAGCGACAGTATCAAGCTTGAATTTTCCGTAGGCGCTTTCCAGGATAATCAATTAATTGCTTTCATACTTCACGGATATGACCTTGTTGACCAATTGAAAATTGCTTATAATGCAGCAACAGGTGTAATTCCAACAAAAAGGGGAGCTAAATTAACCCAAAAAATGTACCAACATGCTTTACCCATTTTGCAGGGAAATGATATTGACAAGTTGCTTCTTGAAGTGATAACCACAAATGAGCGTGCAATAAAAACCTATAAGAACATAGGGTTCAAAACTATCCGGGAATTGAATTGTTATAAGGGAGCAATCAATATAACCAATAGAAAAAATGATTTTGAAATTCGCAGATTGGAAGCGTATAATTGGCCAGAGCTTCAATCCTTTTGGGACTTAAAACCATCGTGGCAAAATTCGATTACACCCCTTGAAAAACTGAAAAACTTCAATATCTCTCTGGGAATATATGATAATGAAAAATTGTTAGGATACACGATTTTTAATCCCAAACTAAAAAGAGTTCACCAACTTTCAGTTGACAAAAATCACAGAGCAAAAGGAGCTGGCCGGCAACTTTTAGAACACATTGCAACAAATTATGGAAAGGATGTTTCTGCTACAAATATTGAAAATACTTCGAAAGAAACACTACATTTCATGAAAACCATAGGAATGAATATTTTCATTAAACAATATGAAATGGAATTTCCTTTGAAGTAAAAACCAGCGCTTACTGATCGCTGCAGGACATCCAAACCAAGTTTCCAGTACCGTAAAGACAGCCCCTGCCTATAGTAAGACAATCAAGCTCCAATGCCCTTTAAGTGTCTTGGGATTTATTCCCCTGACAGCCAATTACAACACAAAATCATAAGTCATTAGTAACCAACTGCTTTTGTTTTTTTTTTAGTCCCCAGCTAATAAATTTACAATCACAACCTAATCCTAAATTACACATATGAGTAGTCCATTCATTTAGATTCTCATTGCTAAATTTTATCCCTATAGATGTTCCATCCAATACAAACTCATTTTTTGAAGATTCTTCTACAACATCCATTTCATATCCTTTCGAAATCAGATACTTCGCCAATTTCTCCAATTTCAGGGAATCGTCAGAATATAAATAGAAATTAAGCTGAACTTTCTCAAATTCTTTATAACCTTTACCGATTAAAATCGAAAAGGTGTGCTTATTCATCTTCTTCTGTTCAACAATATTTTCGTTGTTGCTTTCTTCTGTAGTATATTGACTCATTTTTTAATTATTCTAAAATATAAGCAGGTTTTTTATTCCCGATAATTAACGTTTTTTACTGCAATATCTAATATTTAGAACATAGAAACCGTGCATTGTTCTATCATCAGCTTATATTAAGAAATCATCTAATATCAATTTACCGAGTTCTTGTGCTTTAAGAATCGTGATTCCTAAAAGGTTGTAGAAACCGATGCTATGTTCTGAACAATATTTTCATCATATTTCAGTTTGGTTCTAAAATCTGTGATGCCGAAACCATTTTGGTACAAAACGCCCTTATCGTTCACCAGTGCTACACCAAATCCATTAAAACAAGTCGTTTTACTTAGTTGCGTCAATTTTTGCCAAGTTCATCCTGAGTATCCAAAAACTCCTTGGACTGCTCATTTTTTGAAGTACATCCGGTAAAAGACAAGCATCAATGTTATTAATAATCTCATCATAAAATGTTTTTGTTATTATTTCTATTTTAATAGAAATATACTAATGAAGCCATTTGCTATATCTTTTCCCTTCAGCTTTTTAGCCATTTCGCAATTAGATTAGATAATTTTTCCGCTTCTATTATCTGATCGTGATTTATTGGCCTGTTCTCCCCATAACGAGATAAACGCTTTGGCTTATTGCGTTAAATAATTATAGATTTCACTATTTTTTATTTGCTGTTGATATTCTTTTATAGGTTTAGCACTAAGTGGATAAAAAAAAACTTCTTTATTTTTAAATATAAAAGTAAGGCTGTAGCCATTCTTACCAGGCTTTATTGTTTTCATTGCACTGTCTAAATCAACTGCAAATTGCCTTTTCTCTTCTTTTTGGTCCAAGAGATACGACTTCAGGTCTTTTGTGGCCAATGCCTCATTGTTTTGGCTATCAATGATCAAACCCAATAAATACCCATAAGCTTCATCCTTTCTTCCTGCTTTATAACATGATTTTGAAAGATCATAGATTATGCGTTCCATATCTTTTATAAACGTTGTACCGCTTGATACTTCGTAAGGAAAATCAAATGCCGCTTTTTTATAAAAACCAATTGCCTGGTCATAATCACCTTGCGAGAAATAATAATCTGCCAGGGCATGAGCTGACAAATGCTGTATGTTTAAGAGTTCGTTTTTTTCAAACTCGTCTTTCTTTTTGAATGTCGAAAAGTCTAAGGTTAAAAAGTAATTGAACTGTGGAGCATACTCTTTCAAGTTAAACCGGGTGATCTTGGTGTCTAACTTTTCTATATTTCTTTGTAATTCCTGATTAGATTTAAATGGCTCTTTCAAGACTAGTTCTTTCAATAATTCACCAATATCATCAGTTCTCAAGTCATGAAACAAGGGAGACTTTTCCTTTTCTTCTTTTTCGTTTTCAACTCTTGTTATCCGCCTTTTCTCCATATCATCAACGGAATTTTTTATATTGAAAATATCCCTGCCAGAAATATTGATCTTAAAGGCATACATAATAATCCGGGGACTCGCGAAGGTTTTATATTTGTCATCTATACTGACCACAAACATCCAATCCTCATCTCCGCGAACAAAGGATAGCGTATTTGGTTCACTTATAATGAATTCAGAAGAATTTTGTGTAAAAATCCCCTCTGTTTTCGGTGTGTCAGACAACAGTTGCCTAAATAACTTTGTACTGCCTACTTCTTCCATCTTATAGAGATACTTTTGAACATATTCTTTCATATCATCGGTTACACCTTCGGTTGTTTTTGATCGAACTGCCAAAATATTAATCTTATTGTTGTCGAAAGTATATTTTGCGGGATAAACAACAAGTCCGGAACTTGGTTCTGAAAGCACAATAGCAACACCAACATTGTCTTTTGATAGATTGGCAAGACTTAACTTTTCAGATTTTCCAAAGCCTGTAGATATCGCATATAGGAACTTATAATTTGGATCATTAAACGAGTACGCTTTTTCAGCAGTTTTAACCTTGCTTTGTATGTTCCAGTATGTTTCCTGTGCCAATGCCGGGTTGAATATTGAAATTAAAAGGAAATTAAACAGGAGTATTTTTTTCATTGTGCAGGTGTTAGATGATTTTGATGCCTAATAGGACTTTTGATAAGTTGCCCGATATTAAATAAATCTGTTAGCAATAAATCGGTACTCGATGTTAATTTAAATACTTTGAAATTGTATGACCAAAACAGTAAATTTGAAATGCCAATTGGGATTTATAAATCAAAAAGTAATCAATTCATTCAGCCTCGAAAGTCTTTTTTGCTTTAGCATTCAACATGAACCCGCCATTGACAGTTTATTTCCACTAACAGGGAATCCACAAATAATACTATCAGCAACAGAGCAGCTAAATTACATGACAGCTTCACATTTAATCCGATCATATTATCGTATAGGGGTCAGTTTATTACTGCCCGCTTTTTTATGAAGCAGGAAAGAAACCTGGATATCATCATCCTCGGTCTGAGCTTGAATAGCAGACAGGTAATCTTTATACATTTCACTTGTCGGCTGCAATGCAAGCACTTTTCCATCAGCATATAAGACCATCTTAAAATCATTCAGCGGTAGAATCTCCCTTTTCTCCAGCACTGTGCCACCCATTTCATCCCAGCGTTCTTTGGAATCTGCGGGAGTATGCCAGTAAAAAACCTTGGCAAGCTCCAATTCCTTATCATACATGAGTGACGCGTAAGCATTCACATCTTTTCTTATCAGCACATTTCTGAAATCGCTATAAGCTGCAATCGCTTCTTTGAGTAATTTGTCCTGATTCTCCTTACCCAAGTCTTTGGAATTTTTCCATCCTTCTACGTGATAAGGGACTTCTGCATCAAAGGAACCCGTAAATTCAAAAAACTTTTGCCCGCTGCCCACGAATTTTTCTGTTCCGGACTTATAGGAGGTAGTGAATTCAAAAACCTGTTTTGGATTATCTGTAGTTCCATCGGTGGCGTGATGAATCACTTTGATCTTAAACCTGGTACCATCCACCAGTGTCGGCGACCAGCTCTGGTCTGAAAGCTGGGGGGGAAACAAACGTATGACAATCTCCTGTTTGCCGCTCTTCAATATATGATCATTGATCGGAATACGTTGTTCATTGGCACTACCGAACATCAAGTAGCGATGCACGGGCAGGCCATTGATTAAAATCTCATAACCACAGGCATCCTGACTGAATTCTACCTCATATAATGGATTGTAATCGTATGTCTTTACCTGTTTATAAATATCCAGCATCTTCTGGCCCATCTTTTCGTTAGTTTTAATAGTTGTTGCTGACGATCGTTTCTGCTGACATGAAGCCAGACTAAACAGCAATAATAAGGTTGATAAAATTTGTTTTCTCATGTTTCATGTTTTTTTCAAAAGCAATAGCTAAAAATGCCCCCCTTATTGCTTGATCTTATATGCAGGGCTGGTTAATTCTTAATTTTTCTGGCTAAAAAACGTTGGTTGATGAACTCATCATTGATATCTCCATCGCCATTTTTATATTGCCGGCCAATTTCCTTTTCTCCGGCCGTAGCAAGCTGCTCCAGCGTAGTAGCAACAAAACTTCCGTTTTCCGTTTTTCCTGGAATTACCAGATTGGGCAATGATTCCAGGTAGATGTTCCCTTTTCCTTCGTCCTTGCTTGCATACAGGACCTGTACATAATCAACTGTTGCCAGTGGATCCTTAGCCTGATTGAGCAACAATAGATATCCTTTATCTTTGCTGCTGTTCAGAAAAACCTGTTCATCGATTTTCCATTTACTGGTTCTAAGGAACTGGACACCTTCAATGCCTTCAGAGAGCCATAAACTGAGCATCTGGCGGGTTGCAACTTTTGCTTCCTTCTGTACTGTCGGATCCATTTTACTTGTTTCTTCAGCACTTATTTTCTTGCAGCTGCTAGCTGTGCCATACAGCAGCAAAAAGGATATGCAGATTAAGATAATGCGTCTAGTCATATTATTTTAGTAAAATGGAACCTTGCTGATACAGTTTAAGTCTTTACAATAAATGATAAAAAATCCGCCATTTTTTTCTATTTTCATACTCACTGTGCCTGTGATTTGGCACGTCCCGAACCTAAGGAAAAAATCGAATTTGATAGATTTATTTCTCCATTAAATTGCTGCTCATCACTATTTTTCTTATTTCCTTTTCAAAATAGTAATGAAGGCTTTCATCATCACTATACTGGTTTTCCAATACAATCAGATCTACAGCTCTTTCAGGAAAATAAATTTTAAGTGATGCAAAGCCCAGCCCTTTTCCCGGATGACCTATATATTTGATTGGCGTTTTGTCACTGATGTAAACGCCGTAGCCGTATCCAATTTTTTCCTTGCCAAAAGCTTCGTGCTGTGCAGTAATAGTATAATTGGTCATCAGTTTGTAGGTCTTTGGTTTTAAGATTTCTCCATTATGAAGTTTTGTATCCCATCTATTTAAGTCTTCTAAATTTGAAACAATTCCTCCAGCGGGAATGAACCCGACCCAATCTTTTCCCTGAATAGGATGTTCTCTCAATCTAAATATATTCTTTGAGCTTGTATAGCCGTTAACCAGTCTATTTTGCATTTTATTTTCTTCATAGCAAAAACTATTGTTCATACCCAGTTCTTTAAACAGCCTGTTTGCCGCATCAACGTATTTTCTGCCGGTTACTTTCTCAAGAATATTTCCAAGCAAGGTGTAAGCGACCACATTGTATAAAAAGTCTGTTCCGGGTTTAAAACTCAAGGGCCTATCAATAGCTGTCACTCCGGACGAAAAATTGAGCAGTTGATCCACCGTTACCGAGTCTGCCCAGGCTTGCTGTATTTCTGGCAGATATTTTTTTATTGGACTTTGAAGATCTATTTTCCCTTTTTCTGCTTCCCTTAAAATTAAGACGGCCGTAATTTGTTTACTGTTTGACTGAATCCGGAACTTGTCTTTAATTTCCAATGGTATTTTGTTTTCAGAATCTGAATAACCAAAGGCCCTTGAATATTTTGTTTTAGCATTTTGAGTGATCAGAATAACGCCATTAAAACTTCTTGGACTTGTTGTTTGTATCAAGCTGTCGATTTTAACAGTATAATCGTCCTTTTGCTGACCATAACTAGTACAACAAATTAATAGTATATAAAAAATAAGCTTTAAAAATCTAAATGGATTTGTCATTGATATTTTATCTTTTTTAGTCATTCACGTCTTTAATTTGTAATAATTCCCGGGAAGCTGTTATAGGATTAATATGGTCTATTTGACAATTTTGCCGTTTATTTTGATATGTGACCATTTATCAGCCAGACCTTGTCCTTTGATATAGCTTATTTGATGAGGATGGCCATTTATGTTTGGATGGTGGATCATATCGAAAGAAAAAGTTATTTTTTCATCAGTCTTATTAATTATGGTAACTTTATAATCATTGATAGTCTTGTCATTAAGGGTAAAAAAGCTCTCTTTAACCTTGCCATCGAACTTGGCGTGGATGTATTCCCTGGCTGGCTCTGACGGCCAGGATTCAATCAATTGGTTGTGCTCATCAATCCTAAGATAGGATGTTGATGCCGCGTCGCCGCCAATTAGTGAATAAAATTTAAAATATAGCTTGCCATTAATTGTAAGAGTATCTTGTATTTCTGTATAGTTTTGTGCGTTCTTCTTCCAGTAATTTCCAATTTGCATTGGTAAGAAAGATTGAGATGAATCATTGGTTTTATTGTTTGTGCAGCCCACAAAAAACAACGACAGCAATAGTAATTTAAGAAAGAAATTTTCCATAGTATTTTATTTAAGTTGTGAAATAATCTGATATCAGATTTTAATTTTGAGTTGATAGCTGCAATACTTTGATATGTCAGAGTAAATGAATTGGGATTACTTAAAAATGAATAATTTATTTTATACAGACCAGTTGTCAAACATACATATTAAAAAATAGCTCTTTCTGATTTATAAAGGATTTTTGCCAGCCCAAACCGATTGACTCAGTACTTTCCCTAATTACAATCTATATCCGAAAGAAACCTGGAGATTGTTATTTTTGTATTTTAGGCCCGAAGCGTTTTCGTTTACCGCAATGTTTCTCAAACCCTTTTCGTATCCTACGCCTAGAATAAATTTATGATACTCAAAGTCTATATTGGCACCTACTCCAATATCAAATCGCTTTAATGTAGTCCCGTGCAGCCAATCTCTACTTTGGTCATAAACACCATTACCAAATGTGTTCCATTCTCTTTGAGTAATTCCCTCACTCCAAGACCCGCTATTTAGTTTCTGTGTTGTTTTCCCCCCGATGCCATATCCGAAATAAGGCCCTACACCGAATATGATTTTGAACTGATTTGTAACATTTAGTTTGTATGCACCATAAACAGGTAATGTGACATACGATTGATTAAATGTATGTGTATCGTCAATTGCAGAAGGTATATACTGGCTTTTATTAAGTTGATTTACTTTAGACCCTTTGGTTGAAAAATACAAACCGGATTGAACAAGGAATCTTTCTGAAAGTGAATATTCAAAAATTGCTCCTATATGATAACCGTTTCTTGAATCTGTATTGGCCGCATCATTAACTGTTGCATTTGAAGAGTTAAAACCAAATTTCACTCCAATTCGTAATGGTGAAGTTAAAGTTTGTGCTGATAATTTTAAATTAAAAAGCAATAAAACACTTATAACTATTAGATTCTGTAGATTAGTCATTTCTTAGTTTTTTTGGGTTGAATTTTAATGTTAGGGCGATCAGGCCCGCAATATTTATATAAAGTTGTGGCAGCATTTTTTTCTGCAATTTACTTGTTTTTCACCAACTTAAACACTTTTTCAATAGCCTGGTCGCCATCTTTCAACTTAATTGATAATTTTCTAATAAATTTATTTTCATCTTTTGGATATTTAATTTCTATATCTGGCGGAACGCCGATACGCTCATAGCATTCGCCCTTATAATTAACCTGAATTTCGTTAGAGAGATACAGATCCCAGCCATTAGGAAGCTTCTTTTCCAAGACATCGGATGTTATTCCCATTGTCCTTGAACCTATTCTCTTTATGTTATCAAACGGCATCGAAGCCATTACAAGTGACTCGGGAGCGCTTGATGTTTGGCGGCTAGTTAGTATATACAACGGCTTGGAAGAAGTTTTGTCCGATGGTTCGATAAAAAAAGCCTGGGGTTTGGTAAATCCGGTATATGTCCTGGCTTTTTTACTGAATACCATGCTCTTGGAATTGATAAAGTGTTTTAAAATCTCCAATGATACTACGTCATAACCTCCATAATTAAACCGCAGATCTAAAATTATAGCGTCCGTATTTTTAAATTTATCCACTATGGAATCCATGAGACATTTAATTCCTTTTACTTCATCTTCCTGATAACTTGGATTTTTTCTTGATTCCTTTAAATACGCAAATAAATAATCGTAACCTGATACATTGTCAGAAACTTTATAATCTGCGTAGAACAGCATATTGTTAACCTGGATGTAGCCTATATTGTTTTTAGTCATTCCATAATTTAAAAGTCCATTTCCGTGAAGGCTTCTGCCATATTTAAAGGGGTTTGCAACGTACCTTTTCAATATATTATCTTCCAGTTCAGCTATTGAAATAGCGCTGTCGGCAGTATCTTCTTCAATAGTGCCCATCCTTTTTTCATATGCCGCGGTTATTTCTTCTGCCGGCCTTACCGATGTGTGCTCATCATTTAATCTGTCGGTAATCTCCCTGAAAATTTCATAAAGCTGCAGTTCGCTTTTTATTAGTGAGACTTTGTCTTTATATTGGTTATAAATACCCTGCCAATCTAATTTTCTCTCTTGGAAAAAAGCATAATTCTCATTTAGGGTATGCCAAAAAACATCAAAGTTGAGTCTGAGGTCTTTTGATTGCACAGAGTCGGTTGTTAGTTTTTCTTTCGGAAACTCCTTAATCCGATGCAGATAGTAATTGGTGATGCCCAGTTTTATATGCAGCGAATCTTTATTGATCAGGCTAACGTTTCCCAAATGCCGGATCTCATTTCGTTTGTATTGTGAATGCAAAAGACAGGATATTTTAGTAATATCGTAAGTATTGACTTCACTGTCTGAAATCTCAATAATTCTTCCGTAACCGCTCATTTCCCAAATTCCGTTAATTGAATCTTTTGTATTGATTTGAGTGAACGCTAATTGGAAGCTTAGCAAAGCGAATGCTGAAAAAAGGAATGTTTTCATAGTCAGTTTATTTAAATGATAGTTTTTCCACTTTTTAATAGCGGCTGTTACAATGCTAATTGGGTAAGCTTTTTCATGAATGCAGAGAGTATGTTTATCCATTAAAAAAATACGTTTTTATTTTAGTATAGAACTTAACAGTCCGGTCAGCAGAATAATTAGTTTGATCATTTTTGCTATTTTAAGCAAATATAATCACGTCTTTACTATATCGTTTTTTATGCAGATGAAGAACCTGTTTAAGCATACAAATAGTCTATTTTTAAATATTATTTCATTCGTATGCTGAAATGTTGTTTGTGGATGCTGAAAAATACTATTTATATTTCTTGCAGAACCTTATTTCTAAATTTTGTTACCTTGCGGTTAATTAAATACGTTATGAATTTTATCAAAAGAATTGACTTAAAAAGAACAACGCTTCATTGTTTATACTGGATCTTCTTTTTGCTGTTGTATTTTTCAGATAAAACTCATGATGAAGATTCTTCCACATTCATTTTTGTATATTCCTTTAAAATTACGGTACAGGCGGCGGCTGCCTATGGTTTGATTTATTGGATTATTCCGGAAACACTAAATAAAAAAAGACATTTCCTTTTCTTAATTTTGGCCTTAGGCTGGCTTTATATTGTTTTTGCTTTTTTAGAGATTTTAAAATGTTTTTATCTCGAACCCAAGTTCCCAACTTTCTTCAGTGACTGGCCAGGACATAATATGTCGGTTCCTGGACGCCTCACCTCGCTAACACTGATAGTAACAGAGTTTTCTTTTATCACATATCCCGTAATTATTTTAGGGTTCATCAGTTTTAGCCGCAAACAACAGCGTTTTTTAAAATTGGAGGAAGAAAAAAGGTCAATAGAATTAAAGGTGCTGAAAAACCAGCTGAATCCTCATTTCTTGTTTAACACTCTAAATAATCTATATGCCTTAACATTAAAAAAAGATGACAAGGCGCCTGAGGTAATCGCTAAATTATCCGAGATTTTAGACTTTGTTTTATATCGCTGCAATGAAGATTATGTTTCTATTGAAAAAGAAATTAAACTGATTGAGAACTATATTGCTCTGGAAAAATTACGGTATAGCGAAAACAGATTGGATATCTTATTTACGAAAGATATTCAGCAAAGCAACAAAATTTCACCCTTGATTATATTGACCTTTATTGAAAACGCTTTCAAACATGGTGTAATCAATGAAACTAAAAAAGCCACAATCAGGTTGAATTTAGAAAGCAGACAAAAACAAATTATTTTTAGTATTGAAAACACAAAACCTCAAAATGGGTTTAACGGAATTTCAGACAAATCCAAGATTGGATTGGAAAATGTCACAAAACAATTGGATTTGTTATATCCAAAAAAACATCAATTGGAAATTGAAGAAACAGAGGGGTTTTATAGAGTCAAACTTTGTCTGAAAAATCAAAACGGGTAAGAAGTTAAGAAGATTGCCGAAAGACAATTCAAAACCATTAAATTAGATTTTTGAATTTCAAACTAACTCAAATGAAACACAAATGCATTATTATTGACGACGAACCTTTGGCAAGAGAATTAATTGCTTCACATTTAGCAAATTTTGAAAATTTTGAGTTAATAGATTCCTTTGAAAATGCATTAGAAGCATATACCTTTTTAGAGCATAATTCAGTCGATCTGGTATTTTTAGATATTGAAATGCCTTTGATGAAAGGAAATGATTTTCTGAAAAAACTACAAAATCCGCCTAAAGTAATTTTCACGACAGCTTATAGAGAATATGCAATTGAAGGTTATGAGCTCAATGTGATCGATTATCTTTTGAAGCCAATTACTTTTGACCGTTTTTTTGCCTCAATAGAAAAATTTAAGCAGTTTAAAATTCCCAATAAAGAAGTTAATGCGGTATCTGAAACTCATATTTTTGTAGCAAGCGGCAATAAAAACATTAAAATTATCTTTGATGAAATTATGTATATCGAAAGCCTTAAAGATTATATAACTATTCATTTGGAAAATGGAAAATCACATCATATAAAACAGAATATTTCGGTTTTTGAAAAATTATTGAATCACGGCTTTATTCGAATTCATCGCTCCTTCATTATTCAGACCAAAAAAATGACTGCTTACACTAAAAATGAAATTGAAATAAACTCCATAGAAATACCTATTGGATCCAGGTACAAGGAAAAATGGCTGAATCACTTAGAAACAATATTATAAAATCCATCAAGAATTCATAGAAAGCAATAAAATCAAGAACCTATTAGTTATTAATAAACAAGGCAAAAGAAATTGAGATAGTTTTCATAGTGGATAATTTAATTGTTTTAAATGCTATAATTGCCCGATTTTATAATTGGCAAATTAACAAACTCAATAGAAAACGTGATTACCGGAGATAGTTTTCAGACTGAAATTTCAATTCTCCAAAATTCTGATTTAAAGTCTTTAACAAAGAAAAACGGCTGGCTTTTTAATTGGAATGAAGAATTTAAAAATCCAATTAGAGATGTTTATAAACTTACAATTTTTGGAAATTCAAAAATAATTCAAGGTCTTATAACTTAGCAGTTAAGTCAGATCATGTCCATATGCATCTTGCTGAAAGTGCTCCATTCATAAAGGACAAACAAAGGTTTATGCTGGTGTAGCTGGTAATCTAGTTGCTTATGCTTGTAAGTTATCTTTTCAGCGCGGTCACGATGGAAATGTTTCTTTTCTTTCAAAACCGCAATTAGTTGATCATTATGAAAAAACACATGGAGCATTCCATTTCGGTGGCAGAAATATGATAATTGAAACAAAATCAGCTTTGAAATTAATCAATAAATATTTTCAAAATAAATAATTATGAAAACTAAAAAATTAGATTTAGATATAGACAGTATTGGTGGACTAAGTTCTCTAACATTAGCTGAAGAAAAAGCTTTAAGCGATTTTTTTCAAAAGAAAAAACTAACAAAAAAGAAAACTGAGAAAAAGAAAACTGAGAAAAAGAATTAATACTTAAAAATTAGAACATACCATATCAGAAATGGTTTTGTCGCATCTGTCAGAATCAAATATAAGAATTTAAGTAATTTAAAAGTCAGCCTGCCAATTTACAGAATGATTTAAACATAGTTTTCCCTGGTTAAACGAAATGATTATTAGGGAAAGCAATTGATATCCCTGACACTCCACATATTACTAAAACCTCAGTATTTACTGAGGTTTTATTTTATAGTTTGACGGATTATCACACTTTGACGAATCAAGAACAGAACCTGGTGACTAAGCAAGGACTTGATAGTTAAATCACTTAATGATTTGAAATACTGTATTTTGGTTTTTTCGGATCAGTAATATCCAGTACTAAATCATAAGTCCCAGCGGTCACTTGTATATTTTCTCCGTCATTTTCTAATAGATTATCCGGACCATTATCTCCATAACTCTCGTTCCAGTCATTATTAAATCGAAATTTCATTTCTCCGGTTTTGAGCCTGACTCCCGATAGTTTCCAGATCATCTTGTTCACAGTATCTTGCGTCATTTTAATATCATTCCCATCCCATCCGTTATTTGTTGCCGTGCCAATTATGCCCCACGATGGAATAAATCGCTCTGCTTTTGTAATATCATTTCCTTGATGGATTATCATTTTGTACTGTTTATTTTCGTCTTTTTCAAAACCAAGGTAAATGTTGCCTTTAGGAGAATAAAAATAATCATTGGTCAAAGCCAGCAGTTCGAACTTTGGCCCGCCAGTTTTTTGCACAGCAAGCCTTCTGCCTGGAACACTTACGCGAATACTGCTATCTTTAAATTTATAGTATCCTCTATAACGCGATAATACTTCAGCATCTACAGTAATTTCTGTAGGGATTATATATGGTTTATCATATAGAACCTCAAGTAATTTGTCTGTAATAAACCTTGCATCATCAGACTCTGTATTACTTAGTACAACAATACATATGTCATTTTGCTGAATCATCACAAAATTGGTACGGAAACCTGCGCCACCACCGCTATGCCCAACAGTTTTCTTTCCATTAAACTCGGAAATCACCCAACCATAACCGTACCCGTTTTTATAAGGCGTAAACGCTTTTGTATACGAATCGGAGTTAAGCAATGTATTATTTTTGATGCCTTTGTAATAGTTGTACATGTCGCCAACCGTAGCATAGATAGCACCGGAGGCAAAAGGACCTGGAGAACTGTATACTTCCGCTTCTTTTTTTACGCTGTCCGCTAAAATCTCATAACCTGTGGTTCGGTGTTTGCTTACAAGTTTTATATAATCCAAACCTGCAGTTTTCATTTTCAGAGGCTCAAAAATATATTGCTTTAAAGCCTTTTCATAGGATTTCCCAGTAACTTTTTCAATAATGAATCCCAATAACCAATAGCCGGAATTGCTATAATTCCATTGCGTTCCAGGGGGAAAATCGAGGGGTTTGGTCTTAAGGAAATCTACAAAAGTTTTTTCACGCATATTGGGCATATTATTTCCACGTGTGTAATCATAAATTCCCGAGGTATGTGTAAGAAGATTTTCGATAGTAATCGCATTTCCTTCAGGAAATCCAGGGTAATATTTTTCAAGTTTATCCGAAACATTAATCTTCCCTTCCTCGGCAAGTTTCAAAATCAGCGTTGATGTAAAGGTTTTGGTGATAGAATACAGCTCGAAAATATCATTGTTCGAAAGCCGTTCCCCTTTTTTGTAGTTTTTTATTCCATACCCTTTTTGAAGTAAGATCTTACCCTCTTTGGCTATCAGGACTGCTCCGTTAAACTGGCCGACACTGGCATAGCCGGAAACCAGTTCATCTAATTTTTTGCGCGTTGATTTTTGGCCATAAGAAGCCACCGCCAGCCCAAGAGCCAGCGAAAATAGCAATGCTTTTTTCATGCTTTTTACTTTTGGTTATGTTAATTTTTCAAGGAAAGCCCTGTAAGCGGAGCCTATAGGAAGTTCGAATGTATCGATCCAAACGCTTTTCCTGTCGATTTTTTTAATATGCTTTCTCGCCGCGATATACGACCGGTGGATTCGTATAAAACTTCTTTGTGGAAGCAGCGCTTCGGCTTCTGCCATAGTAAGTCTGGAAGCTATTTTTTTATTTCTGGTTACAAAAACCACGTAATTGCCTCCGCCTTCTGCATACAATATCTCTTCGATGTCTACCTGGATTTTTTCGTACCCGCTTTTAATGAAAATTGAAGATAGTTTAGATGGCAACCCCAATTTTGCCTTCCGCAATTCCATTTGATCATACGCTTTGTTACAGGCCTTGAGAAAGCGAATCAGCGAAAACGGTTTGAGTAGATAATCAATTGTATTCAGTTCAAAGCTTTCCACAGCGTGCTCGGCATAGCCAGTAGTAAAAATAACCATCGGCGGATTTGGCAACGATCTGATAAAATCGATACCCGAGATATCTGGCATTTTAATATCAAGGAAAAGAAGGTCTACGCTTTCGGTTTGCATAAAACGGTTGGCTTCAAACGCATCAGAATAGTAGCCTACGATTTCTACAAACGTTACTTTTTCACTCAGGCTGCGTATGACTTCCAGCGCCATCGGTTCGTCATCTATCACAATTGCTTTAAGCATGATTTTGGAGTTTTAGATTAATGGTAAGCCTGGTAGTAAATTCTTCTGTGCCTGAGGTTATAATAAGCGAATGACTTCCGGGATAAATCAATTCCAGACGTTGCCGTACGTTTTGGAGGCCAATCCCTGAATTGTATTTTTCGGTATCTGATAAACCTTCAATGTGAATGCTGTTTCTCACCTCAAAAAAAATTTCATTCTCACTACATTGGAGTTCAATATTGATCCACGATCTGTTTATAAGGCTTATACCATGTTTAAAGGCATTCTCAACAAAAGGCACTAACAACATTGGGGCTATAATTCCATTACACTGTATACAATCTAGATTGTGTTCAATTTCTAGATTAGGCGATGCCTGGATTCGCAATTTTTGGAATTCAATATAGTTGTTGAGATATGCTACTTCTTTTTCCATTACTGTAAATTCATGATTATTTTCGTGCAACACGAACCGCATCATGTCGCCAAGACGCTGTATGCCTTCAGCTGTATTTTCGGCCTTTTCAAACAACGCCGTTCCATATAGTGTATTCAAGGCATTAAATAAAAAATGCGGATTAATTTGCGATCGCAAAAATTTGAGATCTGCTCCCGATTTTGCTACTTGGCTTTCCAAACGTTTCAACTGCCGGATTTTGTCTCCCCGTTGCCGATACAGCAGCAAGCTAATAGGTGTCACAACCAAAAGAAGAAACATAGAAAACAATAAAAGGCAAATCGCTTTTTCCATCGCTCCAGCGGATAAAAACTGGCAGGGTAACGATAAAACTAAAATAGACGGAAGCAGCTGCATCAATGCTTTCCTGCGGAAAAATGAATTATCGGAAACGAAAGGAAAAAACCAAAAGGTTAGATAAAACCAAAAAAATAGTATTGGAGTTACGATTGCCACATAGCTGGTGAAATATCGACTGTCAGGATTTATAAGTAAGAGCGTGAGCAAATATAAAAAAGCCAGCGGTGTAGCAGAATTGCTGACAAGCACACGAAATTCACGATTGTCGCCAGGCCTTCCTATAAAAGCTATCGTAACTTCCCGGATAATAGCTAAAAGTGTAAGCACACCGATCAAAACGAGAGCCCGTGACAAGCCAAAAAACGGATCAGCTAATGGGTGGTCATTATAACCCATCATAGCCAGGCCTCTGTAACCGCTATAGTTGCTTAAATGTGGCAAGGCAACATAAGAAATTGCGTTTGTAAAAATTGCCAGGACAGCACTGATTAATGAAAATAATAAGATTGGTTTGGCTATTGTTGGCATCGACATCTTATCAAGATCTGGAAACGAAATCTTTCTTAGCGAAGGAATCAAAACCAAATTGACTAGCACATAACAAATCAAAAATAAAACAATGGCTGCAATTTTTGGAAGCAATTCGTTTCTCCAAAAAACAAAGGAACGCCCTGAATCCATAAAAAGCTTATGAAGTTCGGGATATACTGGCATATCAGTATTGCATACTTTCAACAACAGACTCGTAATTCCGAATGCACCCCATAGTGCAACAAATATTATTTCATGCTCTCGCCACCTTATCTTCATTTTGTAGTTGTTTTGAGCAAATATAAAACAGTTTAATATAGTCATATAAAAAATGTGACAGAAGTGTTTATAAATGTGATGAATAGTGAAATTAAGTCATCAACCTTATCCGTGGGACCGGTATAATATTGTAAATGCTCAAAAAAACAATACTATAGCTCTATTAATAAATATATATTACATTCTAAAGCGTATTAAATATATTTAAGATACCTACAAGGTGTCCGATTGCCGTCCCTGACACTCCACAAAAAAGCCTGTAAACTTATTGTTTACAGGCTTTTTGTTTTTTAATTGACTTTAAAAACAAAAAGAGGAGACCTAAATCTCCTCTTTTTTGATATTTAACAACGTTTTATTTTGCCAAATCAAATCTATCCAAATTCATTACTTTATTCCATGTTGCAACAAAGTCATTTACAAATTTTGTTTGAGCATCAGCACTTGCGTATACTTCTGCTATTGCTCTTAATTCTGAATTAGATCCAAAAATAAGATCTGCACGAGTTCCAATCCATTTTGGCTGACCTGTATTACGATCGTTTCCTGCATAAAGTTCTTTATCATTTGATACTGCTTTCCATTGGGTATTCATATCAAGCAAGTTTATGAAAAAATCATTCGTTAACTGCCCCGGACGATGTGTAAAAACTCCATTTTTGCTTCCATCTGTATTAATGTCCAACACACGTAAACCTCCTAAAAGAACGGTCAATTCTGGTGGTGTAAGTGTTAATAAATTTGCTTTATCAATAAGAAGTTCTTCTGTAGATACTGTTGATCTTGTTTTTCTGTAATTTCTAAAACCGTCTGCTTTAGGTTCCAGATATCCAAATGATTCAACATCTGTTTGTTCCTGAGATGCATCCATACGACCTGTTGTAAAAGGCACTTTAACTGTATTTCCTGTTGCTTTTTCAACACCGCCGCAACCTGCCAAAACGATTAAATCGGCAAGTGAAACTTTTTTGTTTACTTGCGCTGCATCAAATTCTGCTTTAATAACTTCAAGTTTGTCCAAAACTTGTCTAAGTTGCGCAGGATTATTTACTTGCCAGTCTTTTTGCGCAGCCAGTCTTATACGCCCACCGTTTGCCCCTCCACGTTTATCTGAACCTCTAAATGTAGAAGCCGAAGCCCATGCCGTCGCTACTAATTGAGAGGTAGTCAATCCTGTACTTACTATTTTTTCTTTTAATTGAGCTACATCATTTTCATCTATCAAGGTATGGTTTACTTCCGGAATAGGATCTTGCCATAACAATTCTTCCTGCGGAACTTCTGGTCCTAAATAACACTCGCGAGGCCCCATATCTCTGTGTGTTAGCTTAAACCATGCACGCGCGAAAGCATCTGCAAACTCATTAGGATTTTCAAGAAAACGGCGTGATATTTTTTCATAAGCCGGATCTAATCTTAATGATAAATCTGTAGTAAGCATTGTTGGCAAATGTTTTTTACTACTGTCAAAAGCATCCGGAATAATCGCTTCTGCATTTTTTGCTACCCATTGATGCGCTCCTGCAGGACTCTTAGAAAGTTCCCACTCAAAACCGAATAAATTTTCGAAGAAATTATTACTCCATTGCGTTGGCGTTTTTGTCCACGTAACTTCTAATCCGATTGTGATTGCATCAGCACCTTTTGCGGAACCAAAACTATTTTGCCATCCAAATCCCTGTAATTCAAGATCTGATGCTTCTGGTTCTTTGCCTACGTGATCTGAAGAAGCGGCACCATGTGTTTTTCCAAATGTATGTCCTCCAGCAATTAATGCTACAGTTTCTACATCATCCATCGCCATACTTCCAAAAGTGTCTCTGATATCTTTGGCTGCAGCAATCGGGTCAGGATTTCCATCATAACCTTCAGGGTTTACATATATAAGCCCCATTTGTACAGCAGCAAGGGGATTTTCTAAATTTCTGGAGTGAACCTGACCATCTGCATAATTTACTTATTTATAAAAAAAAAGAGACAATTATAAAATTATCTCTCTTTGATTCTCAAATTAATTTCAAAATTATTTCCAGCACTTTTTGCCTTCAAAAAAATTACTTCATTATAAAAACTACAAGTTAAAAAAGAAGCAAAATTTGATTTTTAATATTCAAAAAACAAACTAAAAAAGGAGATTTGATTTAGCTGATAAAACCAAATTTATCCTCAAAAATTTTCCCAATAACCGGAATAGGTTTCTTTTGCTCATTGGCAGCATTTATGATTCCGAAAATCCATAAAATGAAAATAGCGTATCCAATGTAATTCAGAAAATAAAGTGAAGAAACTGAAAATACGATTACAGAAAGCACAGTATTCACAGCAAATGATACCAGAAAAATGCCGAAGCCTTGTTTAAGATGGTACGTTACCAAATCGCTTTTTGGCGTTAAATCTTTGCTTTTTACGTAGGCTATAATCCAACCAATAATGGTGATGTAGCTCAGGATTGATAAGGTTTTTTTATCCATTGTTCTATTTATTTGTTTGGGTCAAAAATAAATAGAACACCAAAAACTTCAAGCAAACACTTTGTTACTGGTAGCTTTTAATTGGTATTTGCGGCAGTTGAATGTTTAATCCGTCAAGAGCTATAGCATTACAATTCATCTTTCATTAATTTAAAAAACTGCTCTTTTTTTCCTCTCGAAACAGGCACGGCAGATTTGTCGTTCATGTGTATCATTCCTTCTCTGGAATAACTTAAAATGGCGTTTACATTGATAAGGTGTGATTGATGAACACGAAAAAACAAGGGCGGAACCAAAATATTTTCATAATTTTTTAACGGCTTGGAAACCATTATTTTTCTGCCATCTGTAAGAAAAAAAGTAGTGTAAGAACCTGAAGTTTCGCATCTGATAATTTGCTCCAATTTTACCACGTACATCGCTTCCTGCGTAGGCAATACAATCCTGTCCGGTGTTTTAGAAAGATTGGTTTGCAACTCGATAATTTGCTGGTTTTCAAGAACTCTTTCTTTTAAAACTGCAATTCGGTCGATTGCCGTTTTTAATTCCTGCGGATCAATGGGTTTTAGCAAATAATCAATAGCGCTGTATTTAAAGGCATTTACCGCATGCTGCTCATAAGCGGTTGTGAAAATGAGATGAAAAGAATGAAAAGTAAGTTGCTGAAGCACCTCAAAACCAGTTCCGTCCTTAAGCATAATATCCATAAAAACGAGATCAGGTTTAAGTCTGTCGATTATTTTTTTGGCTTTGTCAACACTTTCTGCATAACCAATTATCTGCACCAAATCTCCGGCTACCATTTCGAGCATAATCGACAAAGCTTCTCTCAGCCTGTTTTCGTCTTCAATAATTATCGCTTTATAAATCATAATATTGGAATATTTAAAATTACGATACATCCGTGCCCGTCTGTAATAGTATCACGTTCCAGGACTTTAAAACCGGCATTTGGATTCTCTTTTTTCATTTTCGCCAGTCTTTCGTCTGTAATTGTGGTCGAAAGAGATTCGTGCGTATCATTAATTTTTAGTTTTCTGGAAGCCGCCAACCCTATTCCGTTATCTTTAATGGTGCAAATTAAATTACTTCCATTTTCATCCAGTTCAAAATAAATTTCGATCAGCCCCCTTATATGATTTTCCTGTGGTTTTAAACCGTGTTCGACTGCATTTTCTACAAAAGGCTGAATCAATAATGGCGGAATTAAAATATCTTTTTCTACTTCATCGGCACATTCAATTACGTAATCAAACCCATTATTTAAACGGAGCTGCTGTAATTCGATATAATTTTTTAAGGTATTTATTTCTTCTTCCAGCGATATGGTTTCTTTTCTGGATTGCTCCAAAACCTGTCTGGTTAGTTTTGCAAATTTATTGAGATATGAAACGGCAGGAACAGTATCTTTTTGAAGAATCATACTTTGGATATTTCCCAACGCATTAAAAATAAAATGCGGATCCATTTGCGAGCGCAGCAATCGCCGCTCCAGAGATAATCTTGCCGACAGGTTTTCGATTGTTTCTTTTTCCATTAACTGCATTTTCAATTCGCTGTTGGCTTGTTCCTGCTGCAAAAAATCTTCGCGATTTTGATAATAGCGCTGGCGATAATGATACGAACGAAACATAAAAACGAGCCCGATTAACAAAACTCCGGCAATGCCGTAACCTAATAATTTATTTTGCTGTTCGAGTTCATTTTCGAGTTCAAGCTGTTTGATGCGCTCCATTTTTTTTGAAGATTCATATCTGGCATCTGCATTTTGAAGGATTGACTGCGTTGATTCTTTGTATTTTAATTGATTGTATTTCGTAAACAATGTATCGTAACCATAATAGGCTTCAAAATCTCTTCGCTTGACTGAAACGTCTTTTAAACAATCATAAAAAGTGGCCAAAAGATAATTATCCGTATAAGGAAGACTTTTTTGATACTTGATTCCGTCAATAAATAAAAGTTCGGCTTTAATATAATCGCCCTTTTGTGTATAATAAAATCCTTTTAGACCTATCGCGCTTCGGTATATAATTTTGACATTGTATTTTTTGGCAATAATGGTGGCTTTTTCCAGATTTTGCAAAAAAGCTTTTTCATTAATTGGCTGAGGTCCTTTAGTATAAAGATCTGCCAGGTTGATATACGCTATCCCAATATTACTTTTGCTGACTATTTTAGCTTCATTTTTTTCGGCAAGAGAAACCGTTTCCTGAAAAAATTTCAAAGTCGCTTCCCATTCTTTTATTCCTTCGGTTTCAATATTATCGGTTAAAAAACTTCCAAAAGCCAGTCTGGCATACATTTGACTTTCGGGATCACCCGATTTTTCGGCGTGATTCAGGGCTTCGCGTGCATACTTTTCGACTTTTGTTGGCGATGCAGGCGAAAAAAGATACGAGATATCCGAAGCAATTTTAGCACATTGATCGTGCGCATTTATCTTCGAAAATAATTTATAAGAGTCTAACAAATAATTCAGCGCCTGAGGTTTATCATCAATATACGATTTTAAAGAGCCCATTGCGGCAGCGGCATGTGCTTTGGCTCTTATGTTTTTAACTTTTTGTGCCAAAAAATAAGCGGTATCTGCATAATGCAAAAAATCTTTAAGATGCAGCAATCGCCTTTGTGTCATGGCCATGTAGGCGTATGAAATTATCTCATCTTCTTTGCTTTTATTTTTTATAGCCAATTGAAGTGCCTGCTGCTGAATTTTAAGACAGCCAACAGTATCTGAAAAACGTTTGGCATATCCTTTTGCAGCCATTTTTTCGACTGCAGAAATATTTTGTGCCTGAATTGATGTTGCCCATAAAAACGAAAACAAAAAGGATAAAAGGAACTTTAATTTTCTGTTTTTGTCTAAAATACTAGTGAAAATTTGATACATAAATAGCCGTTAATGCCGGCAAAGTACAAATTGTGTTTGATTTACCAAACATTTCGGTATCGATTTTAAATTCATAAAACTCTAAATGAGAATATCTTAAAAGAAATAAAAAACCTACAGGATTCGCAATATATTTTAGAATGAACCAAACAAAAACCAAAACCATCCATTTACCAATTCCTGATTGTTAATGGTTCGTGTATGGCGTAATCTTGTTCTAATTAATTATTTTAAAATGAATTCTATTATGAATAAGAAAAACCTTTCTTTACTGCTACTCTTCTTCTGTTTTTTAACGGGAATTGCATACGGACAGCAACTTGACGATAAACATGTAAAAATTGAAATCACGGTCAAAGACGGAAATAAACCGATAACGGTGCAGGTTCGTTCTTCAAGCGTTTCCTATAGCAAATCGGCTAATCTTACAGCCAAAGATTCTATTCAGAAAAATTATTATATCGCGATAGATTTAGAACGACATGATATTAATTTATTAACTGCTTTCGCGAAAAATAAAAAAGGGCTGGACGGACAAATTATGATGATTGATACGCAGGGAAAAACGCTTCCGCGAAAAATTGAATTTAAGAAGGCAACGTTAGATGCACTAACAGACCAGTTTACAAATGATTATTCGAGTGCTTATCTGTCTCTTAATTGCAGCGGACTCGTAATCGATGGCATCAACATAGAATAAAAGTTATGGAACTTAAACATTTTACAAAAAACGGCAATCAGTACATCATGAAAAAGCAATATGCTTTTGGATTGATTGTGAGTTTTGGTATGGCGGCTTTTGCCATTGTTGGTATTTGGATAAACGAAATCATCATGGTTTGGATTTTTGGCATTTTGGCTGTTTTTTGTTTTATTTCAATCTGGATGAAACACCTTATTATCGATCTGGATAAAAATGAAATCAAAGTAAAAGTGGGATTAATTAATCCCGTTGTACATATTCCGCTAAAAGACTTTTTAAACTTTGAACTGGTGCGCATTACACACTATTTGATTACGACAAATACCTGCCTGAATGTCTATTATTTAAAAAACGGGGAAGAAAAAGCAGCCATGATTGCACAGGATTTTACAAAAAGATCGATGCAAAATCTGGTAAATGAAATCGACGAAATAATGAGCCTCAATGAACATTCGAGATAAATACGGAATTGAAGAAAATCTAAATTGGTTTTCTCTTCAGCCTGTAAAACCACTGCAAAGCCTATCGCAGTGGTTTTTGGCAGGAATTTTTGCAGCGGGAATTCTTTTGGCCTTATTAGGTGAAATGTTAAGCGAAGTGATGCGATATTCTATTGCTGCATTATTGGTATATGGCGTATTTCATAGTCTCTACGATATTATGATAAGAGCCAAAATTAGGTATACTTTTGATATCAGAACAAACGCCATTTACAGAAAGATTCCGTTTTTTACAGAAAAAAAGATAATGAAACTCGACGAAGCTGTAATTTTTGTAAGTTCGTACATGGGAAGCTGGCATTATAGTTTAGGCGCCAAAAAAAGTCATTTTGTAAAAAGTTATTTTATTAGCGAAAATTTCAGTTCCGGAAAAAAAAGTGAACAAAAAGAGCTTGAATATGAAGAACATATTTTGGTTAAAATTCACACACTAATCGACGCCGTTCAGCCTTTGGCATAATAAATTTATATTACAGCAAATGAAAAACTTATTTTTATATTTGATTTTTAGCCTTTTCACGATTTATAATCTAAGCTGTCATTCAGTTTTTAGAAGCAAAAGCCATGCAGTTGAAATTTTTAAAAAGGACACGATTTATTTAAACGAAGATTTAAAAAAGCAATTAGATCCGGTTTTAAGAAATTCTAAACGAATCAATTCCATAAAAAACTGGACCATAAAAACCAAAAGTTTGTGGGAAACGGCAGAAGGCGGAGAAGCGAAATTCTATTACAAAAACGGAAAACTGGAAAAAATCACCACGCATTATTTGAGTGAAACTTTTCAAAAACTAACGGTTTACCATTTAGAAAATGAAAAATTATCTTTTGTTTTTGACAAATACTACCAATACAATCGCCCCATGTATTATGATTCTATTGCCATGAAAAGTAATAACGATACCGAAGTATTCGATTTTAATAAAGCAGAAATAACAGTAAACAGATATTATTTTTTAGATCAAAAATTGATTTACCAACTCGATAGTGAAGATTGTGGCGCGCCATTTTCTAATGATTATTTGCTGGAAACAGAAAAAGAAATAAAAAAGGAGTTGGAAAATTTAGTGGAGATTTCAAATCAGAAATAAAAAAGAAGGAGGCTTTCAAATTTAGGAAAGCCTCCTTTTTTTTTCAAATAAATTATCGTTCCAAATCTACTTTCGATAAAAGTTTTGGTCTGTTTGCATCATTGGATAAAATCCATCCGGTGCGGTACATCCATTCGGTCATTTTGTGGAGTTTGGTGTAGTCAATATTTTCAGATTCATCCATTGGTGTGTGGTATTGACTGTGCAAAACACTGGTAGAAATTGAATTTGAAAGAATGGAAAATTTATTAGATTATAGTATCGAGCCAACATTAGGAAGGGAAAGCCGAAAAGATTTTTCAACTTTGAATAAGGATGAAGAAGAGTATATCAATGAATTAAAATTTATGTTTGAAGATAAGTATACTATTGATGACAAGGAAAGGTCAACATTAGAAAGATTTCGAGCGCGAAAAGGTATCGCAAGAGAAAGAGCTATTGAATTAGAAAACAACTTGCAATTCTTGACAAACTTATCAGAAAATGAAAAAGAATATCTTAAAGAATTTAAAGAGATATTAAACGACGGGGAAATTACCAATAAGAGAGACGGATTCTAAGTAGAATAGCTATTCGATGCTGTTCCACCAACCAGACGAAAAACTTTAAATTCATCCGCCTGCATAAGCTGCAGAAGACTCTCTCTCAACAATGGATTTACTGTTTTCCAGTGCATCATGATGTTTTGTCTTTAATATAGGTTTTTCCAGCCGCTTCTCTGATCACCGGCTTAATTCTCTCAGTCCCGTAAAATCGGATGATTTCTTTTTTTTCACTGATATTTCCACGCTCAAAAACCCTTCTGATAACAGCCTTAGACTGACTTTCCCAGTTAATCGTATTGATATTGGTATCCCAAAAAAGACTCTTTCTAAGCCTGCTTATTTCGGGATGATTACCCTGGAATATTTTTTGCTTCTCTTTTTTTATGTCGTAATACGTTTGAAGCACCAAAAGCGAGCCCTCTTCAAGTCCAAGGGCACTTTCTATTTTAAGTGCTAAGGCAGTATTGAGATCTCTTTTCCCTTTTATAATAGCATTGATAGTCTGGGGATGCTCAAACAGAGATTGTGCAAAGGGACGCTGTGCCAGATTCCGTTTATCAAGCTCGCGTTGCAGTACTGCCCCTGGATGAATTCCCTTATATTTATCATATTCCCTTTTCATACTGCTAATATAAACAAATTTGTTTACAAATGACATTAAAGGCTTGTTATTAATACAATCAATCCGGTTCGAATTGAAAAATGATAAGCACGACAGTGATTTTTTGAAGATTGCATTCCAACTAAGCAATACCAGACAATAATTTCGGTAATAGTGGGAAGAATAAAAACCTTAACATTGCTTAAACTCAGCCAACTTCTTAAATTCAATTTCCATAACATACTTGACTCTTTTTTTCCGGTACAAAATTCATCAGTAAACTTTATTTTCAAAATTGATAGTTCTTATTTGATTTACTACTTTTGAGTTTGTGGCAAATCATGGCGCAAGCTGTTTGGAAGCGATACCTTTTTTGCCACAAAAATTATAACCTTGTAAATAAATCTTGAGCAATTTTTAACTTAAACTACAGAATTAAGATTGAGCCGTGTTTTTCCCTTAAGTACTTTAGACTGAAGAATAATTAAAATTAGAGATGTGATTGGGAATTATGCCACATTCAACGCAGGGTTTATTTCAGACCTTTCATTGAGTCAGATGAGAAAGTGCAAAATGAAATAAGATGATGGTGATTCAAAATCATTCTTAAGGAAATCTCATAGCTAGAACAATCTTCTACATTCGAGCCGAAACGATTATAACAATACTTAAAAAAGGATTAGAACTTCGATCCAGCTAAATTATCCTAAACCATCGCCTTCCCCAAAAAGCCGGTTTCAAAAACAAAACAGAAAAGTCATAAAATGAATAAGCTCCAATCCTAAATTTTAAGCAATGCTAAAGTAGATCAAAAATGTTAAAGTAAATGTATCATTTGTCACAGGAAACGTTTTTATTTCACTAACTATTAAATATTTCACATAACACTTAAAAAACATCTGATAGTTTATCCCGTGACTTGGAGTTATTAAATAATAACTAATTATTACAGAACAACAGCATCTTTCTATAAACAATAGCTTTTCCGGGATTTCTTGTTTACTTAATACGTTCAATATCATAAACACACTCATTAAGCACTTCCTATATTCAAAAATTACGTTAGACGAATCACATTTTTGAAGCCGCTCCCTCCACTGGAAGTGGAGTTAAAGCCATGGGCTAAAATCACAGATTCCCAGCTTTTCCTTAAAAGCTGTTTTCTTACTACCATTATAAAGGAGACCTTGAAATGTGCCCTGCCTGTGGCATTTAAAAGAGTTCTATACACTTGTAAGACGAGGTTCAAAGGAAACTAAAAGGGAGAATCAATCGGAATAAAGCTGAAATAAGCGGCCCTGTTACCTGCCATAGATGGATGTATCAGGGAGCTAAATGATTACGTTATATAAGATTATCTTCCAAAGAGAGACAGAAATCAGAAGGGCATAATTTATTTCACCGTTTAAGAGTTTACTAAAATTCTCATTAAAAGACAGCAAAGCTGTTTTTATGAAAAAGTTGAGTTCTTTATCTCACGAGTAAGTATTTTTTTGCCACAAAAAGTTTAGGTGTTTTTTAAAGATATTTCACCGGTCTAAGTTTTGTGGCAGGATCGTGGCACATCGGAATTTGGAAAAATGAAAAATCAGCTATATCAAAGCCTGACGAATTTAGGTTCGAAACTTTAGATACGAAAAAGAAAAAACACTAAGTTACTAAAGATAGAAAGAGAAAAAAGCCCTCATTTCTGAGAGCTGTCGATGCTTAGAGCTATTCTTTTTATAAAGAACTGGCTTTTATCCTTACAATCTTGCCATCCTGCATAACAACCAGATCGCTGTTATTTTTCTTTTTAAACTCAATTAATTTTTCAGAAACTTTATCCATTGCCTCTATAATCTTCTTCTGAGTCGGTGTCGTTGTTGATTTGTATTCTCTCATGATTGGTTCTTTGTGAGTTTATCGAACTTGATTTCATTTATAACTTCAATATCATTGCCTAACGTTTTTTGTGCTATCAATTCAGCTTTTACAGCTGTATTGTCAAAAATCAATGCCTCATTAACTATAGGCAAATATATAGCAAACAAATTAGTTATTCCGTTTTTATATCTGCGTTTAATAACATCGGTTTCAATATTGTGTCCTCCTTCCTGAACCCTCGTCCTGACCCTTTCAATTGCCAGGTCAACACTATCGAGCCAAAACCGATATTGATATCCAAAAGAGCGATGAGGCTGAAAATGATTCCTTTGAAACCATAGCACCCGAAAAGGATAATCACGTAAATAAGGAATTCGGAATTGGGCGCCTTAACAATGAGGAGCTTAGAGAAGATAAACTGACCAGGGATGAGACAGGTCAGGGTACACCGGGCAGTCATAAATCTTCCCAGCGAAAATTTTAATGTACCCGGATGTCTTTTCTATCCTTCCGGATGGGTAAATATCTAATCCAAAAAAATTCAGTGAACCTATTTTTAAGTTCAGTAACATAATTTAGCCATTGGGTAAAATACTTAAAAGATCAGCATCGAACCCCGTCTATCTTGCGGGCTTAATCTTGAATATTTACATCAATGAGAAAATTAAGCACCGTAATTTTATTGTTTATTACCCCACTTTTAATGGCACAAAATAAAGCCGATTTATCAAAAAATTTCTCGATGGATTTCGGAGGCTCTTTTGGGGTCTTCTCCCCGTTTAAGAGTTCCAGCAAAGGTTTTCCCAACGACAAGAACCAGCTTGGATCCAACGGGGTAACTTTTCTGCAGCTGAACTACAAAGAGCATTATTTTGCCAAATTACAGTTTGGACAGACTACCGTCTCTTACAAATCAATCCAGGAGTCCAATGGCTTTAATTCTATAATAGATTCCAAGGCCAACAGCACCACAATTGGGATAAATCTGGGGTACCAATACAAAATCAAAAACTGGCAGCCCTTTATCATGATAGGATCAGGGACTTCTTTTATAGATTCTCCCAAAACTGCCCTGATAAATGAAAATACAATAAGCTACACCACCAAAACCGGAAATTACCTGTATATCTCAGCAAGTGCGGGGGTCAATTATATCTTTAACCGGTATTTTATTGTTTCCCTGGAAGGACAAGCCTCTACGCTTCCAACAGTACCATCAGGATCTGACACCCACCTGAGCGGCATGAGCCTTCAGCTTGGATTAAAATCCTATCTTTTTAGCTTCTAATTGTACCCAGGCCATGATAGTTTCAGTCTACAAGACAAATGTTAATACAAAAATTAAGTTAAGAAAGGCCAAACCTGTTCTTAAAAGAATACTTTTGAACTCGAGATGGAATTTCGATTTAGAAGATTGTGATAAAATTCTAAGGGTGGAAAGCCTGCAAAGCCCTTCTGATCTTATAATAGCCGAGCTTTGTAAAATTGGTATACACTGTGAGGAATTATTTTAGTTTTATATGATGTACAAAAGCCACTATAACCATTTACGCTTATATGGATATCCGGTATTTGCTGTTTTTCTCAATCTTATTCTAATCCTTTTGAATTCTGATGAAAGCAACATTAAAGAATGGAAGTTCTACAGCAATACTGATTTCCTAATTGAGGGATTGTTCTGCCTGCTCTATACAATTACATTATTTGAAACAGGGATAGGGTTATCTAAAATTTTTAATTCCGCCTCTGTGCTGAAAAAAAAAGAAAGCCTGCGTTTCTTTTTTAAGCTGCTGCTGCAAATACTGGTCATAAGTGCTCTTGTTATTTTGTTCTTTAGCATTGATTTTCCCGAAAAATACGGGTATAATGACCTTATTGTCCGACGGGTATTAATTATGGGCCTGATATTCTCCATATTAATAACAACAGGTTTTACTGCCGGGGAACTTCTTAGTAAATGGAAAGAAAGTCAGCTTGAAGCCATTGAGAACAAAAAGAAGGCCCTTCAGTCTGAGCTCAATGCCCTGAAGCTTCAATTAGACCCGCACTTCCTTTTTAATAATCTGAGCGCCCTTACTTCTTTAATTGAGGAAAACCAGCAAACAGCAGTGCAGTACGTCACCAATCTTTCTGCAGTTTATCGTTATGTTCTCTCCAATAGGAACAAAAACATGATTGTACTGAAAACAGAACTTGATTTTATCAGGGAATATCTATTTTTATATCAAATAAGATACGGCTCGTCTATTGCGATCAACATTACGGGTAATCCTCAAAATCTAAATAAATTCATTGCGCCCCTGACCCTGCAGCTTTTGGTTGAAAACGCGATCAAGCATAATTCATTCTCCCTCACTGCGCCACTTATCATTAATATAAATTACCACGACCGGTGGATAATTGTTGACAATAACAAATCGGCCAGATTCACCAAAGAACCCGGAGAAGGAATCGGCCTGGCGCACATTTACCACAGCTACAAGCTCCTGGGAGATATAATTCCTGTTGTAGAGGATTTGGAAGCTACTTTTCAGGTCAGGGTTCCGTTATTAAACAATTAAAAATATTTTTATGATAACTGTTTTAATTATTGAAGATGAAGCAGCAAATGCTGCAAGGCTGCAAAAAATGCTCCTGCAGTCACAGGAAGAAATTGCAATTGCAGGATTACTGCAAACCGTAAGGGACAGTATTTCATGGCTTGAAAAGGAGACTGCTCCCGATATTATATTTATGGATATACGGCTCACCGATGGATTGAGCTTTGAAATTTTTAACCAGGTGAGCATTAAGTCCTATGTTATTTTTACAACTGCATACGACCAGTATGCCTTGCAGGCATTTGAAGTTAATGGCATTGACTACCTTCTAAAGCCCATCGAGCAAAAGAAACTGGACTCCAGTATAAAGAGGATCAAAAATTTTATGAATCCAGTAATTGACAGCAGTGTTGTGGATATACTAAAAAATATGCGATTGCAGAAAAATATCTACAAGACACGATTTTTAATCAGCTACAAAGAGTTATTCATTACAATACCCAGTGCTGATATTGCTTATTTTAGTTCTGAAAATAAAATAGTACATCTCACCACCCATACTGGCCAAAGATATGTTATCAAGCAGACACTCGATGAATTGATGCAGGAGTTGAACCCTGATGATTTTTTTAAAGCAACCCGAAACTATATCATTTGCCTAAAAGCAATTCATAAACTATCCCAGTCTTTTGATTACAAGCTTAAACTTGAACTGACTCCGGCTGTAAATGAAATTATACTAGTGAGCCGCGAGCGGGGCATCTCTTTGAAATCCTGGCTTGACAACAATTGAAAATATTTCATAGTGAATCTGACAGCCCCTGTTATGAATTTAATTCCCTTAAATCATTTTTATATTGTCCATGACCGCCCAAATCTATTCAATAACTAAACTTTAAAAAATAAAAAACCTAATCCCGTCAACATGGGAATTCGAAATTGCGCAGCTTGGTTCGGGTCTCTAGTGGAATACATAGTTCCGAGTTGTGATTATTTAAAATCTACTTAACTTTGTTGATACAATTTTAAACTATTTGGAGACAGTAAAAGATTGGAGCAATTTTACAACAAAACTATAAAGAAATATAAAGCATAAAAAAGCTTCTGCTGACAGCTAGAGATTCGTTGGACTTGAAAAGCCAACTATGAAAATCATGAGGAACCCGATTTTATTACCAATATTTAAATCCTAACGGATTGTTTTATTGAAAACTTTAGATAAATACTAAAAGATTATATCTCGTAGCCATTTACATTGGTTGTGAATAATTTAAAATAACAGTATTGTCCCTTAGGGGCTGGGCTACACATAATAGGCTGGCAACCTGAATTAATTAGAGAACTTTTTAGTATTGATTTTCTTTTCCTTTACTTTTATAATAAATTCAGGTACGACTACTATTTCTCCTGCTTTTAGAGCGATGTCATAACTTGTTACTTCACAAAATGTATTGGCAGGCAATGATTTTTCATCGATGGTAATGACATAATCACCAATAGGAAGAAACGATAGGTACTTGCCGTCATCATCAGTGTATACTTTTTTGACCAATTGATTGTTTTTCATGATGTTAAAAGAGATGCCGGAAGCGCGGTGCTGAAAATCAACTACTTTTGTGGCATTGTAGGCAAAAGAAACTTTTCCTTGCATTGTTCCGCTTTGGTGAAGCGGAATTAAAAGGCGGTAGGAATGTCTGTCAACCTCAAAGGTAGCATCATCATAATACCAGCCGTCTTGTGTAAACTGCTTTAAGAAATAAGTTCCGTAGGGCACTCTTTTATAAGTTGCCATTCCGTCTGCATTGGTTTGCAAAGCTACTTTATTGATGTTAATCATATAATTTGCAGCATATTTTTCTCCCGGATCATACTGATTATTATTGTTTGTATCGTAATATAAGACCGCTTTGATGGTACTTTTTTGATCTGGATTTAATATTGTTTTTTGTAAATTTATGGTTACCCCAACTTCAAAAGTTAGCGTGTTATTGCTAAGAGATCCAACAGAATAATTGTACCAGGAAGAATTGAAAAAAGTACTGAATGCTTTTGTGTTATATTTGGCATTTATAAATGCAGAAGGTGATTTTCCGTAAACGATATCCTTGATATAAGAAATTCCGGTATTCAGGTTTACTTTGTCGTTTACAAAATTATTGGTGTAAAACAAAGATAATGAGAGCTTCTCATAATTTACACCATTGCCGGCAATACTGGAGAAAGCATATTCAGATAAATAATAACTGCCCGATTGAAAGGTTGAATTAATATTGAAGTTCCTGTAATTATAATTCGCATTTATCTTCATTTGAAAATTATTATCAGTCTGCATCGGATATCTGACAATACCGGTTTCAAGTCCCAAAACTGCTGATTGCCGCGATGCATTATTAACCCATGAAAATTGTTCAACGATACGGTTGGCAAACATTTTTTGAGCTGTATTATCTGAATTTCCTAAAAGCCGATTGTAGCTATTAGAACTTTCGTCTTGATATTGATATAATAAATTAAGGGTAAAATCTCTGAATTTGGGAAAACGGTTTCCTACTTCTATTCTGTTATTTGTCGATTTTTGCTGTGTTTCAAATGAATAAAACTTAGGCGAAAAATCAGAAAAAATGACATTTGCGTGCAGATTATGATTTTTGATGTTGGTAGCAATATTCTGCTGCAGCTGCATACTTCCTCGTCGGTTTCCGGGATAATAATCAGAGCTTGCATAATAATTTCCGTTGATGTTGAAGTTTTTAATTTTTCCCGAATAATTGGTTTCTCCGGCAAAAGAAGGTTTAACAAAACCTTGTACTTCATAGATACTCATTGCACCGTTTACTTTTGCGTTCAGTCTCCAGATTGGATTAAAATCATAATTAACTTCTGTTCCCAAAAAACTATGTTTTGCTTTTTCGAACGGATCATAGCGGTACAAATAGCTGGCCGAGGCATTACGGGAGCTGTTATTAGAGTTAAGCATTCCTTTGGCAAAGAAACCGTAACCATTTTTGAGCCAGCCGTCCTGTTCTATTAAATTATAATTTTGATCGACAAAACCCACTTCAACTTTTTGATTTTTTTCGAACGTATGGCTGTATTCTGCACCTCGTCCTACCAGAGTCATTTCAAGTAGTTTATTAATATTTCCAATAGTATATTCGTTTTGTTGCTGACGATACACTAAATTGGTATTGGTTATTAAAGGAATTTCCTGACCATTTGTTACAGCAACATTTCCCTGCATAAAAAGATAGCCTGAAGGAACGTTGATTCCACCGGATCCTCTTAGCTGATAAAAATCGATTCCGCCACCAAATCTTCTGTAAGTAGAGGTAATCTGGTTTTGTGCCTCATCGAGAAAATTAATAAATAAGTCACCTTGATATTGTTGCACGCTGGCAATATTTTGAACTTCTACCATAGTATTGCCGAACATTTCCTTACTTGGATTCCTGAATGCGGATATGCGTACAGAATAGCCGGATTGTTTGGCCAATTGCTTTGAAGGAAGATAAGTAAAAGTGAAAATGGAATCTTTTTTTACAGCAATTTCAGCATTCTGTTCCAGAAATAAATTGCCATTTGTCGGGTCCGGAAACTTACAAACTAAAGTAATATTTTGCCTGATATTTCCTTTATTGCTGACCTTTATTTTTACCTTTACGGGTTCATTGTCGGATGATCTGTAAATAGAAGTTTCTAAAGGAGTAATAATAAGCGTATTGTTTACCCCGATTACATGATTGGTGCTTTGCTCTGCAAGTAATTTTCCGGAAGTATCTATTAATTTACAAACAATTGCAGAAGACCCGGCAGCAGCCTCTTCTTCAATTATAAATTTGACAGGAATGTGGCGTGTTTCATCAGCAAGCATCTCAATTTCTAAACCTTGGGCCGCGGGGTTTCTCAGACCTTTAGGAAGGGTAAAATTGATCTTTCCGTTTATTTTATCCGGTGTTGTGTTTTTAATGACAACTACTAAACTCAGTAAAGACCCTTTTTGAAAAGAAGCATCCCTTTCGATCTCCATAGAAACCGCATTCTGAATCTGTTGAGCATTCAAAGGGTTAGCCAGAATAAAGAAGAAAAAAAAGATTGATAAAAGTTTAAAGTTACAGGAACGCATCTTTTAGTAATTATTGAGGGGTAATCTCATATTGTAAAGTAGTGGTATAGTTGTCTGATTTTGCATCAATCAAACGAATGTCCTGAGGTAGTGTAAAATATTTGATATCGAAACGGTAAGGCGTGTTATTAGTACTATTGCCCTGTACCAGAGTTTGATTGGCAGCACTAAGCACAATGGGAAAAATGCGCTGATTGGCATTAGAAGTGCTTGTCAATGTTAAGTTAATAACTTCAACCGGAATCGAATTTCCGGCGGCAGATTGTAAATTGCTTTGAAGTGACCTTACTTTAATCTGAAAGTTACTGTTAGCGGTTACTGACAGTCCATCTGTATAAGTCACACTAGTTCCATTATTATAATCCTGCATTGTTTTAAATTCTAAAAGCCCATTGGCAGCATTCGTATTTATTTTTAACGAAAGTATGTCTGCAGCAGGAGGTGCATCAGTAATATTTCCAATTTGGAATTGGAAATCATGACTTATCTTTCCAATTATAACATTGTTTTGGTCGTATGCCGTAAATTCTATAGGAGCAATAAATCGTGTCCAGGCAGGAAAACTTCCCAAATAAGAACCGCCAAGAAGGGTCAGTGCATATTTTAGCTGAAGATTGTAATAACCATTTGGCGTTTGCGGATTGTTATAGATAGGGGCATTAGCATTGGGAATCAAAAAGGATTCACTATTATCTTGTAAAAAAACATTTAAAGGAGCGCCAATTTGCGAAATTGTCGGAACCGGATTTGGATACGCCTGACCAGTTGTAGAAATGGGTTGAAAAGAAATTTTATTAGAAGGAATGGTAAATTTGCCATCTTCAGATACAATATTTTGTTTCAATCGTGCAGAAAGTTTCCAGTGCGGAACATTCAAATTGCCATTTCCGGCAAATGTAACCGTATAGGCATCAGAATTGGTATTTCCATTATAAGAATTAATTTGTAAATAGGAATTTACCCAAGATGTAAAAGACACCTGAGAAAAGCCAGAAAACGGGGTACATAAGAGAATAATAAGAATATATCTATTCATAATTAAAATTTAATTCAGCCATTTCCAATTGAGACGAATCGCCATAATCAACAATTACAGATGCATTATAAGAACCCTTTTCCAAAGTTTGAGTAACAGGAATACTTAATTTACGTAAATTGCCCGGCAATGTATAAAAAACAACATCATTCAACACTACTTTTTTACCCGTTTTGACATTAATAATTTCGGTTGAAATTTTACCATCGACCCAAATTTGGGATTCATTTTTAAATTTTAAGTTTAGGTTACCGGCAGATTGATCAAATTTTAAATCTTCAATTTCAATTTTCTTGGTAAGACTATTCGAGAAAGTGTGAAAAACTTTGATTCCGGAACGAATACTAACTTTGATATTTGCTCCTTTGCTATCATAATCATCCACAGGATTCATTTGGCTTACATATAAAACAGCTGTATGAGCAGGAAACGTGTCATTGTCTATCTTTGCTGGTGTAATGGTAACTTCCAGTTCTTTTCTTTCTCCGGGAGCTAATGTAAAGTAATTGTCATTGTTTTTGACAGAAATCCAGCTGGCACAGGAATTTTTTAAAGTATTCGAAGGGTACATCATATTTTCACCTTTTTCGTCATACTCCCAATCACCAAGACTCACGGCAAGATCCAAAGTATTTTTTAGGCTGACATTCGTTACCGTAATTTTTTGAGTACTGCTCGTTCCGGGTTTCGACTCAAAATAAATTCTTGGAGGAGAAACAGAAATACCAGTTTGCGCATGTAGTTGAAAAATTAAAAAACAAAAAAGTAAAGCAAGTTTATTCATTTTATGTAGTTTAAAAAAATTCTGTTGGGGACTTTAATTGAAGTGAAATAAAATTAACTAAATCAAAAATGCCACAATTTCTTGTGACATTTTGATTTATTCTCACCTGAAAAGATTATTGACTTACAATAGTATAAGTAAGTTCAGTGGTGTACACTGTAGGGTTTTGTCCTGCGATATAATTGTCAATATAAGCATTGGCTCCGGCACCTTTATACTCGATACTTATCTTTTTATCAACTCCGCCTCTTGTTGAAGTTACCAATGTAGTTTCATTATTTGATAACTGAACATTTTGAGAATATTGGGCATCATTTACAGCATCAGAACCAGCAGTTGCCTTAACTTGGATAGTGTTAGCATCTATATGCTTACCTCCGTTTTGCATTGTTGCGTTTGCACTTTTTACTTTTACCTGAAAACCACCAGTACTGTAAATATTTAAGTGATCTGTGTTTGTTGAAGATACACCATTTTTGTAATCGTCCTGAGTAGCATAGTCAAGATTTACTATTTTTTGAGCATTGTTAACTACTAAAGTCTGAATAGGTCTTAAATTTACATTTAATGTAACATTTTGAGCATTTACTGTAATAAGGCCTAACATAAGAATAGAAGCCAAAATAATTTTTTTCATTGATAATTTAATTAAAATAAAGTTGTTTTTTTTTGTTTATTTTCAGTGCAAATTTATAATGGAATTAAAGATTTTATATCGAATTAATGAAGTTTCCGATAAGATGCAACTTAAAACCGACAAACTACATGTCGAGACTTTAATCTTTTGATAATTAACACCAATTAACTTACTTAAAAATAATTCTACGTAACTTATAAACCAAGGGAGTTTGTTTTTTAACAGCTGTTTCAAGATTAAATTTATGTTAATTCGACTTCATTCTGCAAAAAACTAAAATATATCATTTAGTCTCCTAATTCAATGGCATATTTTCAAAGCATAATTTATAGTATGTTATGGAATGGTCTTCAAATTTGCATCAAGAGGTTGTTCGGAAATCTTTACAAATCAATTTTAGCGAAGAAATTCAAGCTTTAGGTAAATTTACCAGAACTATAATTTCGTTATTGTTCGGTACAATTTTAATAACTCTTGTGCAGATTCTATAAATCATTGTTTTTAATAAATTTTGATAAATCAATTTACCATTTATCGTGGAAATAATAAATAAACATTTAAAAAACATCAATGAAATTGAATGTAAACAGTTAAAAGAAAATATTGCAAAAAATGGCTTTTGAATAAACTGTTATGATTGATTCATTTAAATTTCACAACCTATCTATTTGCCGGTTAAAAAAAATCATATTAAATCGGATATTTTAGTTTTTCCAAATTTAAATAGGAAAAACGTCTTTTACTTTTTTCTTTATTAAAAAAAGAGGGACATCCGATTTGAAGCTTTTTAAATTTTACTAAACTAAATGATTCTTCAAAATACACTTTATAAAAAACTAAGTTTGATTCTCTCGTATCTCTCAGAATCAAATATAAATTTTCAACCACTTAAAGTTAAAGTTAAGCAATCAATTTACAGAGCGATTTAAACATAGTTGTCACAAAATCCGATAGACCCCAAATCTGAAACATTACCTAAAATATTGGCTGCTAATTAAAAATTTTCTTCTTTAAAAAAATCACTTTTTTTAATACCAAAAATTTTTCCCAACTTATCGAGTTTTGATAATTTTAAATCAACCTTTCCTGTTTCAATTTTTTGATATTCTCTAAGAGAAATTTCCATCTGAATAGCCATGTACTCCTGAGTATATTTTTTTTCCCGATACTCCTTAATTTTTAAATAGAAAGCAATTTTAGCCATACTTTTATCTATAATCTTTAAACAATAACTGTTACTCCTTATTGCCAAATTTGGGTATTCTGAATAAAGAGAACCGAAAAGTTCCAGTGATACTGGTCCCCAAATCCGTTTTAAAGTGAGCGCCTAATTTCACTTCAAAATGACCACCCCATTTTAATCAATTCCTTTAATGGAGAAGTGAATCCAGTGTTAACATAAATTGCACTTGCTATTTTAGCATTTTTTCTATCCCGTTAAAGATGGCAAAGTAAATACCTGTATCAATTTTTAATACACTTTAGTTTTTAATTTTAAGACGAATATACAGGTAAAAAATGATTATTTTTGTTTAATATTTTTAAAAAAACATTAAACAAAAAAACATAATAAAGTCAATTGTCAAAATTGATAGTATTAAATGGGCATATCAACAAAATTTAATTCAGAGAGGTCCTTTAAAGATTGCGGGCAGGACTTAAAATTAATATGATACGGGATTCATCCAAACCCAAAAGTAAATCAGCTGTTCTAAGCTATAATAAAATAGCATCAGGAAAAGTAAAACAAGTGATTAAAAGCCTATTGGCGCAGAAATTTCACATATTAGTCCGTCTCTTTAAACAGATAAAGTTCGATAATTCTTCTGTCGAAGCATTCAGGGATTCAGCAGATTGAATAATCAAACTTAAAATTTCCCTCAATTCATTATTTCCAAGATTTACATCTTCACACAACAATTTTGAAAGCCCCAGGATATTGGCAACCGACTTTCTAACCTTGTGAGAAACTGCAAACATCATCTGCTCTAAACCACTGTTAAATTCTTCCATGTTCAACTCTTTTTCTGTTTCAACAATGTTCAAATTTACATTAGCAGTTTTAAGATCCTTAGTACATCTTTCCAATTCTTCGTGATTAAAAATAAGTTCTTGCTTTGCTTTTTTTAACTTATTTAATATATTATCCTGATCCATAATTTACGATTATTAAAGTTAGATTAAAAGTATAACATTTAAAACTACTTTTCTTACCTAAACATATCAAAACTAGAAAAAGAAATATGTGAGCTTGGGTACTTGGGTAAAGGATAGTATCTGAAAAAATATTTCTTTTTAGGTAATTGTAAATTTACAGAAAGGGCCAACTTGATTTTAAAAAAAAAGGTTTCATATTATAAAATGAAACAACAAAAAATGCATTAAAGACGCCATAGCCAATAAGAATGTTTTGTATAATAGTAAAGCGTGTTTTAAAATAAAACAACAAATTTGCTTCACCAGACCGAATCCTAGCCCCGATTGCTTCGCCAGTCCGCTTCGCTCATGTGCAGTAGAAATCCTTTTGTGCGGGGGTCCGGCGCAAAAGATTACTTCACTATACTTTTTATTTTATTGGAGTTCAATGAACTTCGTTTGCAACGTATAGCGGGAAAAAGCTCCTAAAAAATAATAAGCTAAAACTCAGTGATAAGCAAATAAAATAAAAAATTCCCATACAACGAAAAATTACGACAAGGGCCACCGTAATTCTCAAAACCAAATCAAAGGCCCAAAAAGCACAGCTAAAAACACCAACCCCTATGACTCGGAAAACTCTTAAAAGAAACCCGACAGCGACCCCAAAGACATAACGGGGAAGGACATAGAAAAGTACCTAATAGAGAATGCCCCTTGAAAGGGGTCTCAAAATGATATGGATACTGAGAAGAGCGATGAGGCTGAAAAAGATTGCTTTGAGACCATAGCGCCCGAAAAGGATAATCACGTAAAGAAGGAATTCGAAATTGGGCACCTTAACAATGAGGAGCTTCAGTAAGATGAAAGTACCGGAAATGAAACTGGTCATAGTGCACCGGGCAATACTAAATCTTCCCGGCGAAGATATTAATGTACTGAGATTTCCTGCAAAAAAATATAGAATTAAAGGAAATATTCTTTGGCGGATAAAGTACCTTTCTTTACTTCTTGCTAAAACCTTTTCGGGTCATTTCTCCCCAACCCTTTGTTCCCTTTATTTTTTCTTTGTAACCTACAAGGGCGGCGTATACCGTTAGTGGATGAAAATACAGTGGCTCTATGAAAGCCGCTATTAAAAGTTTGAAAAAATCAGCCTGTTTTGGATATTTATGGTAAGAGCGTTCTTCACTATAAAGGGCAATAACGGAAAACATGACAGCAAAAAAATAAACAAAAAGCACCAATAATAAGAAAAAATGCCACTTAATTAAACCTAATATCATAAATATAATTGTTATTATAAGACCGATAAACTCAATTCCGGGAGCCAGGAATTCAAACAATACCCAATAAGGTATGCTGATCATTCCAAGCAATTTGTATTTAGGATTTAGAATCATTTTCTTGTGCAGGCCAAGTGTTTCGATTGTACCTCTCATCCAGCGGCTGCGCTGTTTTTTGAATATATTAAAATCTTCGGGCGCTTCTGTCCAGCAAAGAGGATCGGGTATATAGCTGACTCCATAGGGTATTTTATTCTCAAGCATATAACGGCGCATTCTCACCACGAGTTCCATATCTTCACCCACGGTTTTAGTATTATATCCTCCAGCCAGCAAAGCAATTTCCTTATCAAACGCACCAAACGCACCGCTAATCAGCAACAGCCCGTCCAGCCTGCTCCAGGCCATTCTGCCAAGAAGAAACGCCCTTAAATATTCTAAAACCTGAATTCTGGAGAGCATAACATCTGGAATATTTACCTCAACCAGACGGCCATTTCTTATGACGCACTGGTTTGCTATCCTCACCACACCGCCGGTGGCAATAATACGTTTCCCGTACGATTCCAGAAAGGGCTTTGACAGTTTAAGCAGCGCATCTTTATCCAGAATACAGTCAACATCAATACATACCACATAAGGATTCTGGGCGATATTAAGTCCGACATTCAGGGCGTCGGCTTTACCTCCGTTTTCCTTGTCCACTACCAGGAGTTTTTTAAAAGCTGCATTCCTGGAGACATAAATACCCCTGATTTTTTTTGTTTCAATTTTTGGATGAATATCGAGCTCCCTAAGGATAAGATCATAAGTTTTAATAAGGATTTCCATAGAATTGTCCTTACTTCCGTCGTTGACCACAATTACCTGGTAATTGTTATAGTTAAGGGAAAGCAACGATTTTACATTTTCCTGAATTGTAAACCCTTCATTATAGGCTGGAGCAATCAATGAAAGGCTTGGCGCAAATTCACTTGTAAGAAGTACGCTGTAATCAACAAAACTATTCTTTTTGAGATATTTTGTCATCTCTCTGGTAGAAAGTTGGGCTAATATAAGATACGAAGACATAATTAGTACGGCGTACCCAATTATCAGCAATAAATATTCTTCAAAAAAAAATGAAAGTTCACTAGTAAAAAATGCCATCGTTTATACTTTTAAACAGTTAATAGCTGTATTAGGTTTTGGGCCTCGTATTTTATTGATATATTGGGCGCATTGGCAACTAACTTTGTTAGATAAGGAATTTTTTGTGTCAATTTAAGCTCCTTAATAAGCTTTAGCCCAAGTGAAATGACAGTTGTGTTTTGAGATTCCAGCAATAATTCAACGCCTTTTGTATCACCGATATCATGCTTTTTAAAAGCGCCAATAATGTTTATCTGTGTCCACTCATCTATAGGATAAGGATGCTCCGTGAGATAGGCCATGCTTTTTACACCTCCCAGCTTGATGGAAGCGTTGATGGCTGTAATTTTTAAAGCTTTATTCCGGGCCTTAGATGCTCTTATTATCCTGTCAAAAGCTTCAATACAATTTATTTCTGCAAGTTCTGTGATCCCTTTACACTTCACCTCCCATTTGAGGCTTTTAAGTTTTTTAAAAGAATCTTTTATCAAACCTGAATCATTATAAAATTCCTCCAGCTTTTGTGCAAAATTACCTTCGTAGTTTTTGTGAAGATTCATAATAGAATCGATCATAACTTCTCTGAAAAAAGCCTTTTTAAAAAGTTTGCTGAAGTTTTGATCTTCTTTAATTTCTGAAAAAGGAATATCCTGAAAAACTATCAAAGACATTAATTTTTCAATAACTAAACTGTACTGGGCATGAAGCCTGTTCTTTTTTATATTTCTGCTCCTGCTTCTGATAATTAACAGGTAAAGAACAATCGATGTCAGTATAAAAAGACATATGGACAGAATTAAAAAAGGCTCTACCCAGATACCACTCTTATAAAGTTCCCATAGTTCCATATTAGAAGCGTTTAGTAGCAATTACCTGAACATTAAATCTATTTCTGAATTCACCAGGCAAATATTCTTCGTACTCATAAAGAAATACGGGCCTGATAAAAAAGGACCCGCCAATACGATGCTGATATTGTATACCTGCTCTGTAGGAACTCAAAGGCTGAGTCAGACTATTATAAAGATACAGATAGGGAACATTTCCATATTGCAGTTCCAGCCTTAAAATACTTTCTTTTTCATCATTTACTTTCTGCAGGCTTAAAACATGAGAAAATAATTCATTACCTGTATCATAATAAGGCCTGTAGGCAACAGTATAAGCAGCGATATTATAGGCCAGCTGACCGGTTAGCAAAGTTACATCCTCTGTTTCAAAATGCATAAATCGGACACCAAGAGCATAATCAAATCTTTTTTGCGGAACAAAATAATATTCGGCACCAGCCTTTAAAACAGGAAATACAGTCTCCCCTGTTGAACCCCCTGCATTTACATACAAATAGTTTTTTTTCGAAAAGGTTTGATAATAATCCGCTTCAAGCAACATTTGGGTATCGTCATTCACATGTCCTACATTGGCTCGGCCAACAAGTGCTGATTTTATAAACTTATGAGAGTATTCGAGATATCCGTAATGCAATGGAGATTGTCCGGGATCAGATGTTGAGATATTCAGATAAGAAGCAGCTATTGCATTTTTTGCTTTCCTTCCAATTAGTGTGCGCACTGCTTTAAAGCCTTGGGTACTGTTATCTGCAATAGAAACTTTTTCAATAATAGCCAATGCTTCTCTGTCTCGATTCAATTTTTCCAGACAATTTACTTTAATTCTCAAAACATCAAGCGAATCAGGTTCTATCGCCAAATATTTATCGCAATAATGAATACATTTCTCAAACTGTCCTGACCAGAAATACGCATTAATAATGGCCAATAAGGCATCCGGAGCAGGATTACTGCTGTCTGCCATGGGCGAGAGCATCCTTATCGAAATATTGTACTCTTTTTTCCAGCTGTAAATCCGTCCGGCATAAATTTTTATTTCTTCGTTCTCAGGGAATTTTGCGCTTAAAGGTTCAAGTAACGACAATGCAGTATCGTAATTGCCTTTTTCCACCTCACGTTTTGCGTTAGCCATAATGGCATCCATGTTAATGTCCTGTGCTAGTATAACAGGCGAAATAAATAACAGGAAAATTATATAATATAGAAATTTCATTAAGCGCGTGTTTTTAGTAATTTATGAATTCTCACTAAAAGCACTGAAGGGCTGACAGGTTTGGCAATAAATTCGTTTGCACCAATATCAAATGAATCCAGTTCAGTTTGTTCTATACCCGACGAAGTAAATATAATTACAGGAATATCAGATTTTAAACTTTCCCTCACATATTGTGTAATTTCCATTCCGCTTATCCCTGGCATGTTGATATCGGTCAGAATCAAGTCGTAGTTATTGGCCTCAATAGCATCCAGCGCCTCTTGTCCATCAGAAAACTGATCGACAGTAAATCCTTTTGACTCCAGAAAAAAGGATAATGATTTACGCAGAATATCATTATCTTCAGATAAAATAATTCTCATAGATTATTGATTTTGGGGCAAATTAAGTTTTATGACTTTTGGCTATAACGTAAAGCTAGGTTATATTTCCCTTTTATCATAACTCATTGAGAATTTTAACTACTTCGTTAAGTCCGCAATTCAGGATATTCATCTGAGAGGCAGCCTCACTTGTAAACTTTCCTAATATAGCTTCCTGCTCGATTATAGATAAACAATTACTAAGATCCGTTAACATAAACACGTCTAAACTGGATTTCATATTATGCGCCAGCTTTTTTGCTCTATCAGCGTTGTTTTCATTAAATGCTTCTTGCAGTTGAATAACTTCAGCAGGAATTTTTTCTATGAAAAGGGCAATCATCTCTTTTTTAAAGTCTGCATTGCCATATGCCATTTCATCCAAATAAGAAAAATCTATTCTTCTCTTTTTTAACGTGTTGCCATCTTTGTTCATTACCATTTTTATAGCTTTCAAAAGTGCAGCCTGCTTAAAGGGTTTGGGAACATAACCATCCATACCTACATCATAGCAGCGTTCCTGCTCTCCCACAAGAGAGTGCGCTGTCATGGCAATAATAGGGATCGATAATTTCATTTCGTTCCTTATATATGCTGCAGTCTGATAGCCGTCTTTAACTGGCATTTGAAGATCCATTAATACAAGATCATATTCTTTTTTAGATAAAAAATCTATACCTTCTTCACCATTTTCGGCAATGTCCAATTCAAAACCAAAATTTTGAATGACGCTTTTTACCAATTTCTGGTTTAGAATATTGTCTTCACAAACCAATATCTTAAGTTTTCCCAGATTACCTTCTAAATTTAATTCAGTTATTGTCTCTATATCTTTTGCCTTTCTGTAATTCAAAACAAAGAAAAATTCTGAGCCTCTTTTTTGTTTACTTTTTACCTGAATTTCAGCGCCATGTAATTCAACTAATTGCTTTACAATATTCAGACCAAGCCCTGTACCGCCAAATCTTCTTGTGGTACTTTCTTCGGCTTGTTTGAATCGTTCAAAAATAGTCGAAAGTTTATTTTCCGGTATACCAATACCGGTGTCTTTAACTGAAAATCGAAGCAAATAATGATCCTCTGTTTCATTAATCATTTTTACAGAAACAGTTACTTCTCCCTCTTCTGTAAATTTAAGGGCATTCCCCGTCAGGTTAACCAATATTTGATTCAGCCTGCCCTGATCACCAACTACAATTTCAGGCATATCGGCATCCAGGAAAAGATTGAAGTCAATTCCGTGATGTACCTTTACTTTTAGTAAATCATAAATATGTTTGAGTGCGTTTTTTAAATTGAATGGCTGTGCTTCTATAACTAAATTACCTGATTCGATCTTTGAAAGGTCCAAAATATCATTAATTATCAGGAGAAGATTTTCTCCGGCAATTTGTACACTATCAATATAATCTCTCTGAAGAGCATCCAGCCTCGTTTGCGCCAAAAGATCTGTAAAGCCAATTAATGCATTTAACGGTGTTCTTATTTCATGGCTCATATTGGCCAAAAAACTATCTTTTGCCAACACGGCACGCTCGGCGATTTTTTTCTGCGTGGCAAGCTGGAAATTTTTAGTTCCTAATTCCAGTTGATTTATTACATGCTTTGCAATTATTGAAAGTGCATTTCGTTGGTTTTCATTCAGCTCCTTAGTGACATGGTCTATGGCACAAATAGTTCCTATATTAAAGCCGTCGGGAGTTGTTAGCGGAACACCCGCGTAGAACCTCACCTTAAAGCCACCAGTAACATTGGGATCATCCTTAAATCGTGCGTTTACATGGGTATCGGGTATTTCCACCATTTTTGAGTCCATGATGGTATACCTGCAAAAAGTAATTTCCCTGGGCACCTGCGATACTCCTATTCCAATTTCTGATTTAAACCACTGCCGGGTTTCATCTATAAAAGAAATATGGGCGATGGGCACGCCGCAAATATAAGAGACGAGCTTCGTTGCGTCATCGAAAGCGTGTTCAGGTAAGGTATCAAGAATATTATAGCGTTTTAATGCTGCCAGACGCCCTAATTCGTCGTGTGGCATAGGTTCTTCGGTGTTATCCATAACATTAAAGTGTAAAATGTATAAATATAAATAAATTATCTCTGTTTTCTTAGTGAGATTGAAAATATGTCCATTTAACTAAACGATTTCTTTAGCAAATTTGAATTACCTTCCATTTCTGAGATTTTTTCTATTTGCTAAATAGTGGCCCTTATATGAACTTCAACCCTATTTTATCCACTGGTCAATCGTACAAAACTGTTTAGGTACCAGTATGAATGCGGAATCAATTTGCGGAAATGGAGCGTTATTTTTTAGCATACCATTTTAATCGTATTTCTCGTCAGTAAACCGAATTTATATTCCAAAATGAAAGAGAGAAACAAAAACTGGAGGAAGAAAAATACTTTTAATTAAATGACAGCCACTAAAAAACAGATTCAACTACCCCGGCCCCGATTGCTTCACCAGTTCGCTTCGCTCGTGTGCAGTGGAAATCCTTTTGTGCCTGGTTCGGCACAAAAGATTGGAAGGTATAGTGGGAAAAGCTCCTGAAAAATAATATTAAAAAAAAAGAATTAATATAATATACAATTGACCATACCAATCATTCAAATTAGATTCCGGTAACAATTCTGAATATCCGATTAGTCCTCCTAAAACGAAACTAAACCAAAAGAAACTTTTTCTTTTCCCCCACAGTCCCAACAAGGCTCATCGAAAGCACTTCTTCAAGCAGGGATTTGAGCCTCTCAAAACAGCTGGGCTTTACCGCATAGAATGTAGCGCCAAGCTCTGATGCCCTGCGGATATTCTCCGGATCACTGCTGGTGGAAAGCATAACAATGTTCAAGTCTTTCAGCACCCCCTCACTGCTTCTAATCTCCTCCAGGCATTCCAGTCCCGATTTGCCGGGCATATTGATATCCAGGAAAATAAATTCGGGAAGCCCTGAACTTGACAGCGCAAGAAGGTCATCCATCAAATGCATGCCGTCGGGGACCTGTTTTAAAATAACATCAGGTTCAATTTCAAGAACCGCATCAGCAAAGAACTCCCTGTCATCGCTGTCGTCATCCGCCAGGTAAATAAATCTTTTAGAATTGTACTTTTCAAACGCCATTTTTACTAAAATTTACACCAAAGAAAACTACTCCGGATAAACGGTATTCCAAACTAATTGGCCTGCGCAATTGTTAAAACTGCATAATGATATTCAAGTTCGATTTTGGATTGCAAAGATAATTCTTAATTCAGAAAAAACACATTAAAAAAATAACTTTTTACATTTTTTGATGTATGCCGTTTCAGCAAAATTCCACTGTTTACATGCTGTTCAACTATACGAAAAATTTGAGCCTTTAAATTTGTTACAAATTAGAACATATAGCGCAATTATTTTTGTTACAAAATATAATAATTTTATCCTGTATTAAAGAAGAAGACTGTAGAAGGGCGGTTGTGCACATTGATATAAATACGTTTTTTCTTGTCCTGTGAAAGACTGCCAATTCGGAACTCGACCAGATACCTCTGATCATTGGAGGCGGTGAAAGGGGTGCTGTAACATCGTGCTTTTATGAAGCCGGGCGTTTCGGGTTTAGCCCGACATGCCCAAACATATAACCATAAAGCTCTGACCGCAGACTAAAAGGATGAAAGGTGACAATAAAGATAATAAAATGAGTATAAATTAAATTCCAGAAAAGATGATGCTATTTGATGACACTGAAATTTTTTCATCAGGCAATGGCGGTAAAAGAACTTTTGACGTCCCTGATGCGGACCTGATGCTGATCGATAATTTTTTCAGCAAGGAAGAATCCGATTATTACTATAATTTTTTATACCATAATTCCCAGTGGAGGCAATACGAAATGCCCATGTACGACAAGGTGGTCACAGCTCCCAGGATGATCACATGGTACGGCGAGTCAAGAAGACCCGAGCGTAAGGCAAATCCCCACTGGCCCTCAGAGCTGCTGCGGATCAGGGAGCGTGTGCAACAGCATACCCATATCCGGTTCAATGCCGTGCTGCTTAACCTTTACAGGGACGGCAATGACGGGGTGGGATGGCACAGCGATAAAACCACCAGCACCAACAAGGACATGAACATTGCCTCGGTAACTTTTGGGGAAACAAGACTGTTCCGCCTGCGCCATAAATTCCTAAAGCACATCCCCCAGATTGAAATCCCCCTGCATCACGGTACTTTCCTTCTTATGGCAGGACATACCAATACCTATTGGGAGCATCAGGTGCCCAAAACAGCCCGGGAAGTGCTGCCGCGCATCAACCTTACCTTTCGGCAGGTAAAGGAAAAGTAATTATAACCCTGGGCGCCGTGGTATTGTAACCTCTTTTACATCCTTATTTTTTATTTGAAAAGGATTGAGCTCATGATAACTACATAAACCACTAGTAATCATAGCAATCCTGTAAAAATCGTGATTTATAGTATAACAGTATTATGATCTTTGAAAGTAACTTTGGGTAAACTCTTAAATTTAAAAATCATGGATGATAAAACGAAAACAGGAAAAACAGATGATTCGCAGATCAATATAAACGAATCTTATGAGGTGCAGTATTGGTCTGAAAAGTTCAATGTGCCACAGGAAACATTAAAAACAGCTGTGAGAGCCGCAGGTACCAGAGTGGATGACGTCAGGGATTATCTGGCAGAAAACAATTAATCATGCCGTGGTATCATGGGGATTATCCCCCATCCTATAAAAACCAGCCCGCAGAGGTAAGGGAAAAGGCTGTCGAGATCGCTAATGCCCTGCTTCAGGACGGCGCAGAAGAAGGAATTACCATCGCTACCGGACTCAAGCAGGCCCGTGAGCTGCTGGAAAACCATAAGGAGAAAACCGACAAAACTGAAAATCATGGAAACGAATAAAAACACACAACAGGACGAGCAAAACACTGATGAAAATGCCAACAGTTCCTACAGCAGTTCGGGAAGCATGCAGCCCGGAGCAGGTACCGGAGAAGCCGGCCGCCTGAATAACTACCAGAAGGGATTACCTGGATGGGGCTTAGGACAAAAAAAACAATCCTAAGGGAAAAAGCATCGCCGAGGCCACTGAGTCTTCCAAAATCTCGGATATTTAACAGTTAAAGAGTACAATGATATCCAAATCTTGAAAAGAATTTACTATTTTTATGGTAAAAGCAAACTTACATTGCATAAAACAAAAAAGGCAGATGCCAGATGCAGATGCCTTTTATAAGTTAACCGTTATAGTATATTATGCTATCACTACGTTTACTGCGTTTGGACCTCTGCGGCCTTCTTCAATGTCATATCGTACTTCATCGTTTTCACGAATGTTTTCCGATAGACCTGAAACATGAACAAAAACTTCGTTTCCTCCATTACTTGGAGTTATGAATCCGAATCCTTTTTCTTCATTGAAAAATTTTACTGTACCTTCTTGCATTTTAATGTATTTAATTGCCCAAAGGTACCCTTTTAAAATGAGAAGGGGCTGAAATTGAGATTTTTATTTTACAATACTATAATCGGGCATCTCAAAGACACCCTGATTGAATTTTATTTAATCCTTATGGGATATATTCTTTTCAGAAACAAAAAAGATATTTTTTACCGGATCCAGCAGAGCTTTTGTCCAGTGCAGTACGAATACTTTTTTCAGAACCAGAATAAAGCCGCTAAAAGAACTTGGTTTCTGTACATAGAGGTTTGCCCCTTTGTTAAAAGTCTCTTCAATATCACGGGGATGGTTCGACGTGGAGAGCATAACGGCCGGGATATCCTTAAGTTCGTTATCACTCTTTATTTCAGCCAGCGCCTCCTTGCCTCCTTTAACTGGCATATTGATATCAATGAAAACAATATCAGGATTTGGCTCGTCGGGATCTTTCAGGGCGTTTAACAATTCCTGCCCGTTTTCTACAGTTTTTACCTCAGAAGGGACATTGGTCGCATCAAGGGCTTCCATAAATAATTCCTGGTCATCCTTATCATCCTCGGCCAGTATAATTTTCAGTGGCTCTTTTTCTTCCATGCCAGCAGAAGTTACGGCAGAATTTTTAGGGCTTGTCATAGTAGGCGGTGTTTACAATTGCCAAAAGTACTATATAAATGCATAATAAAAATTTCAAAAAAGCAGTAATATTAAAAGTGTATATTTTTTTATTTACATGCGCAGAATATAACGCTCATAATATGTTAATTAGGTTGGAGTTCTACAACCAACGGCATTAAATTGTATAACACAACTCTTTAGCAGGCACCCTACCTTAGCGTAAACCATAAAGACTAACAATTGTGCAGCATAACTTAAATTTTCTACAGGATATCTCACTGCAAACGCCGGTTCCCACCGCAGTTTACACTACTGAGGATTTAGTTGTTTCCTTTGCTAATGCAGCCATGAGGAATTTATGGAATAAGGACGGGCAGGTGATCGTCGACAAATTCGCTGATATTGCCCCTGAGCACGGGCAGGATTCGATCAGCCAGGAAATACTGCGGGTAATGAAAACAGGAATACCTTTTAAGGCCTATGACCAAAAAATTAATATTCTTATAACGGGAGTATCAACACCGCTTTTTTTTAATTATAGCTTTACTGCCCTTCGCAATGAAAAAGGGGTAGCTTACGGCGTGGTACATACCTGCACGGAAGCAACCAAACTGCATGAGGCAAATAGCCAGATAATAAATTCCGGCGAAATGCTGGGCATGGCCATCGAAGCCTGCGGTATGGGTACCTATGAAATCGACCTTATAAAAAACAAGATCACAACCTCTGATAATTTTAAAAAACTCTGGGCCGCCGACTCTGAAATTACCATCGATGCCCTTATAGCAAAACTGCATCCGGACGATCGCAGCCTTCTGGAAAAAGCCCGCAAAGATGCCCTTGAAAACGGAGTGGTCTGCTACGAAGCCAGAATTTTGCAAAAAAACGGCTCCTGGAAATGGGTTAAGGTTTTTGGAAAAATCATAAAAGATGAAAAAGGTACCCCGTTAACAATCTTAGGGGTTGTTCAGGATATACAGGACCAAAAAGAATCTGAGGCGGCACTGAAAAGAAAGATCCAGGAAAGCACCATCGAACTTCGAAGATCAAACGATGACCTGCTGCATTTTGCCAATGTAGTGAGCCATGACCTTCAGGAGCCGGTCAGGAAAATCAAAATCTTCAATGACTTCCTAAAAAATGACACTGCAGGCCAGTTGCAGGACCGCTCTGTTATGCACTTAAACAAAATTGCCCATTCTGCCAATCGGATGCAGTGCATCATTGAAGGGCTCCTTGCCTACTCTACTATAGACAAAAGCACACAGCCCGTTGAAAATATTTTTCTAAACGACCTGTTGGAGAACATCAAAACAGATCTGGAGCTTATCATAAAAGAAAAAGGGGCCATCCTGATTATAAACGATCTTCCCGAGCTCGAGGGTGCCCCTATCCTGATTCAGCAGCTGTTTTATAATCTTATCCAAAATGCTCTGAAATTCACAAAAGCAGACCAGCCTCCACGGGTTATAATTACTGCGGTTCTAAAGAATATCGATTCGGTTGATTCGGTTGAAATTTCCTTCAAGGATAATGGCATAGGACTTGATCCGCTTTATGCACAGAAAATATTTGGTGCTTTTGAAAGGCTTCATTCCAAGAATGAATACGAGGGAAACGGCATCGGCCTGGCACTCTGCCAAAAGATAGTTGACAGGCACAATGGAACTATAACAGCTAAAGGAAAAAAAGGAAACGGCGCCGAATTTATAGTTTCCCTTCCCCTTAAACAAGCTGCGCAGAGTATTTAGAAACAGCTATTGTGCCAAAGCTAAAATTGAGTACAGGGAAGTTTAAGTACCTTGGCATATAAAATGCTAACAGGATCCCGGCTGTTATCGATGTATCATATCATATTTTTGCCACAAACCAATAAGTATGATTTTAATTATTAAAATTACATTATTTTATTGTTTATTTACAACTAATACAATAACAAAGGCTCCATTTTGTTAAAATTTAAATATTGTTTAATTTTTCTGTCAAAAAGATAAACAAATTATTTTAGTTTTCATAAATTAGCATGAAGGGCATCCAGCCAAAAATAGCCTTTTAAAAATTTGAATCATTACTAAATAGGTGAACATGAAAAAAGCCAATTTATTTTTACCAGCGATTCCACATCCGATCAGAAAAGACCTAAGGGACCGGATAATAAAGAAAAAGCAAATATTTTTAGGCATCTCAATTCTATAACACTGGTCCGAAGTACTATAATTATATTTACTAAAAAACAATAGCTTAGCAAAAGCAAACCAAAAACATATTGCCATGTACCAAAATATGAGGCTCTTAAAAGACATAGTGGACAACACCCCGCTGCCCATTGCAGTGTATTCGGGTGATGACCTTAAAATAGAACTGGCCAATACAGCCATGATAAAAGCCTGGGGCAAGGGGAATCAGGTGCTGGGCAAAAAATACCTTGAGGTGCTTCCCGAGGTCAAAAAACAAGATTTTTTTAAGCAGGCCACCGCAGTGCTTAAAACCGGCATCCCTTTTCATGCCAAGGATAAAAAGGTGGACCTTGTAATTGATGGCAAACTTACAACACACTATTTCAACTACAGCTTTGTTCCCCTTATTGATCAGAACGGCCATATCTACGGGGTGATGAACACCGGGGCTGACGTGACCGATATTCATGTGGCCAAACTACAGCTTCAGAGCGCCGAGGAAAAGCTAAGAATAGCAATTGAATCCTCGGGCTTAGGCACCTATGAAATTGACCTTGCCACCAAAGAGGTGAAGACCTGCGGGAACTTCAATGCCATTGTGGGTGTCGAGGGGAAAATATCAAATGAAAATCTCCTTGCAAAACTGCACCCCGGGGATTGGGACGTGCGCGAAAAAGCACATAAGAATGCCCAAATTACAGGCAGGATATGTTATGAGGCCAGAATTATAAATAAGGATCAAAGCGCGCGATGGATTAAAATTAACGGCAGGGTCATCAGGGACGAAAACGGCAATGATGCGTCCATTATCGGCATTATCCAGGATATCCACGAACAGCGGGAATTCGAGCAGGAACTAAAAAGACAGGTTGCCCAAAATACGCAGGAGCTCAAAAGGTCCAATGACGATTTGCTGCATTTTGCCAATGTGGTGAGCCATGACCTGCGTGAACCGGTACGTAAAATTAAAATTTTCAACGCACTATTGAGAAATGAAAAAGAGAGCGAGTCTAATGAGAACTTCAAAAAACACCTCACTAAAATAGACCAGTCGGCGGTAAGGATGGATAACATTATAGAGGGCATCCTGAGCTATTCCACTATAGACAAGACCCGTAAGCCCATAGAGCGTGTTGATCTCGGGGAAGTCATTGAGAATATAAAAACAGACCTGGAACTGATCATAAAAGAGAAAGGCGCCATACTGAATGCCTGCAAGCTACCTGAAATAGAAGGGGCTCCCATTCTCATCACCCAGCTTTTTTACAACCTGATACAAAACGCGCTTAAATTCTCCAAAACAGAGGAGCCTCCCCGTGTTGTCATTACCTGTGTCCCAACCAGCCTAAACGGCGCACAAGCCGTACAGATCACCATTAGGGATAATGGGATAGGACTAGATCCTGCATTTGCCGAGAGAATTTTTACGGCCTTTGAAAGGTTAAATTCCAAAGACCAGTATGAAGGAAATGGCCTTGGACTTGCACTTTGCAGAAAAATAGCCAACAGGCACAATGGCACCATATCGGCCATGGGAGAGAAGAATAACGGGGCAGAATTTATAGTCACCCTGCCTTTGAGACAGGCAGCAGAAAATGTTTAAATTTCAGTGAGGATCAGATGTTACCCTTATCCTCACTGCCGCCAAAATTCAATACTGCTATACTACAAATTACGGAGGATATGCAGTGCTTGGTCATTGCTCTTTTTGTAATGCTTTTTTTACAGGCTAATTAAATTCAGTTCCCGCCTTACTTAAAAACAGATATACTGTCCTCAAGCTGCTCCCTGGCTATAAAGGCAGCAATAAATTCCTGCACCTCGCCGGCCGTTCCGCTCTCAATATCAAAAGAATTGATATGAAACTCCTCATCCTGGTCCGAAATGTGTATGATCTGGGTGTAGCCCTTTGAGATCAGGCTTCCTTTTAATTTAATAATATTTGACTGCTGTTTGCCGTCAAGCTGCTTTCGAACCTTCAGTTTCAGCCCCTTTTCCATTGCGATTAATTTAAATAACATTGATACCGTCTGGTATCAAAAGTAAAATTATTTACCGGATTCCAACTGAAGATTCCATAAAATAAATTGATACCGTTATTGATTAGTTTTCGGGATTCTCCATCCTGCTGATGATTTTATTCACTTCCGCTTCTGTGCTTTTAAGCCTGGCCTGGCAGAACTCAATAAGCTCTGATGCCCTTTTGACTTTTGCAGCCAGCTGGTCCACTGATATTTCCTCGCTTTCTATTTGTTTTGAAATGGCTGTCAGCTCGGACTTTGCCGCCTCATAGGTCAGTTTCTCTTCCATCATATTGTATTTTTTCTTTAACAATGCTTTTTAGTTTTACGCCATTTTTCATATAAACATCTTATTTTTACTAGTCAAGAACAGCACTCTCGAGCAGCCCTAGCCCCCGATTGCTTCGCCAGTCCGCTTCGCTCGTGTACAGTGTAAATCCTTTTGTGCCGGGTTTCGGCACAAAGAGGGTGCAGCGGATGGCGGAAAAAGCTCCTAAAAATAATATTACTCCTAAACCTAAAAACAGCATTATATAAATTGAATGACGATCACTCAAGCAAAATTCGGGCAACAATTCTTAATACCTCATTAACTTGATTTCAGAAATAATTAAAAAACAATCAAAAAAATCCCAGGCTGTAAATTATATAACGAAACAAGCACGGTAATGCCCTAATTGCCCTTTTGGGATGAGCAGTACAAAACAGCCAAGAGCAATAACAGCGCAACAGGAAGTACAGCAATTGCAGGCGGCTAGAAAAGTGCCTCCGCCAGTACCACAAGGAAAAATAAAGAATAAATCCGGAGAATTAAATCTCAGTGTTATGGAATAATCAGCTTCTTTTGGATATACATTTTAAATAGGATATAAGCTTGGAATATTTAAAATTATTTAAATAACAACCAAATTTCCTTATCTTTATTAAAAGCTATTGTGTTATTATCTAAACTAGTACATCTTGGAGAAATCATCGGTTTATCTTCACAGCATACTGCAGAAACTTGCCGGGAGTTTTCCCGGGAGCGTCCCATTGGAAGAGCTCACAGCAGTTGTAATCCCCCCTTATAATATCCTTAGAACATTTACAGAGAATATGTCTGCACAAAGGCAAAACCAAGCAAAAATACTCGATGCGCTAATCGCGCTGGAGGATCAGGGGTATATTGTCCTTAATCGGGCTACAGATCAAAGCTGCATCACCATCAAAGGCCTGATCAAAATAAATCATACGGTATTGTGCAATTAACCTATGTAGAAAAATTCTTGGAACTGCCCAAACTCTACAATAATTGAAAAAAATTTAGTATGCAGAGTTTTGTGGCAGAATCGTGGCAATGGTTAAAAAAAATAGAACGCAAATAAAAGAAAGCTATAACAAGTTTAGGTTCGAAACTGTATATAAGAAAGTTCTAAAACTTTGTTGTATTTGCCATTTAACAGTTGGAGACTTTTAAATGCTGGATATCATATTTTTGAGTTTTTTCTAAATAAAAAAAGTTTATTGAAACGAATTTCAATGAACTTTTGGAAACATTATATCTTATGATCCCTAGAAAGGTCTTGATTGTAAGTCAAGACCTTTTATAATTTAAAAAAATGAATTTATTTAAAATTCCATGCTAATGTCACCCCAAAAGCAGCAGGACGAATTTTTGCATTTTTATCCGTGCTGTACAATCCATTGGCTTTCTATCTGCAACTGATGTTGAGTTATATCCTATGTAAGACTCATCTTTATCCTGATATTTTAAAGTGTTGCCAAAAGTATCACAAATTTTTTTTCATTATTCCAACATAATTATACGAAATTTAACAGTATATTTAGATCTGAAATATACATTATAATCCGATTATTAATGAAAATTATATATTAATAAAAAATGAAAGTTATCACAGTAATAAATGACATTCACGATATAAATTTTAATTTATTAAAGCTTTCATGCTTTGTAAATGGATTAAAATTAATAACACTAGTTGCAAACAATGATTTTAGTACAAGAAGAATTAAAGATTATCTTTTACTTGATTATCTATCTGACAAAAACACTGATCTAAATGAAATTATTTTTTTTACAGATGGCACTGATGCTGTATTTTCTGCATCCGAAGATGAAATACTTTCTAAATATTATTCTTTTAATAAAAAAATTGTTTTTTCTGCAGAATTGGGATGTTGGCCTGATGCAAATATGGCATCTGAATATCCGCAAACAGATAGTAAAACACCATATAAATATCTAAATAGTGGCGGTTTTGTTGGTATAGCAAAGGACATAAAAGAACTTCTTGAAGACAATGATTTTGATTTAGAAAAATTTCCAAGAAGCAATCAGTATTTATGGGCTAAAAGATATTTTAAAAATACCGACAAAATTGCATTAGATCTAAATTGTGAAATTTTTTGTGTCTTTTTTACCGAAGTAGCTGAAGAGTATTTTCCAGGTTTACAAAATAACGGTAATGATATCGACTATTCTTTATATTATGATCATAAAAAAGAGTGGTTCAATGCCAATTTTACTATTAGCGGAACGAGATTAAAAAATAACTTAACTAAAACATTCCCTTGTCATTTGCATTTTAACGGTTTTGCAAAATTTTTAATTGATAATGACATACATGAAATGGTTTATGGAAATATAGAAAAGTACAAACCTGTTGACTATTATACGGAAGATTAATTTAAAAGCTAATAAATCACAGCAATAATTAATATAATTTTTTTCAATTAAGCATTCTTAAATATGCTCCTAAATTGATATAGAAGGCGCTCAATTAATCGTAAATCTTCAGTAACAATTTCTGCTGTTCCCGTCATTTCTTGTTGAAAAATAATCTGCTTGTTATATGAAGTTTCTAACGCTTTTGGCAACAAAATATCGATCAACAAATTGCCGTCTTTATCAGGAACTAATGAAATAGTACGAACTGAACCTTTTAATATTCCAAACTCTTTATCGGGATAGTTAACAAGTCTAATATTTACCTGTTGTCCCATTCTTATTTTTCCTGAATTGAGCGCAGGCGCTTTTATTTTTCCTATGTATCCATTTTCCTGATCAGGAATAATAGCAAACACATCATCTCCAGAATTTACTGTTTGGTTTGCTGCCCAAACTTGAAGAAAACTAACCTTACCGTCTATCGAAGAACGAAAGACATAATTCAATTCCCAATCCTTGATAGCCTTTTTTAATTGGTAAAATGCATGAATCACGTTACGTTCTAAATTAACAATTTCTTTATTTTCATTTATTTGATTGGTTTTCGTGTTTTTAGAAAGTTCATTTAATGAAGATTTTAATGACGAAATAGTACTTAACGTGTTTTTATAATTTTTTTCAACTTGAAGACAGGTTAATTTATGTTGTTCAAATTCCTGATCTGCTATTATTCCTTTTTTAAATAAGCTTTCATATCGTTTTAAGTCATTTTTTTGCAATGAAAGTTCATTTTGGCTGATGTCTTTTTGTGACTCCAACAATTCTAGTCTCTCTCTAAGTTGTATAGCTTCGTAACTCTGAGATTGTGTTTCGATCGCAAAAGGGTGCAACTCAGCATTTAGATTATTAGAAATACTTTCTTTTTGAAATACTGCAAAAAAAGTTTCAATATCACCAAATTGAGCATTTTTAAAAATCGAAAACGGGAATTTTTTTAAAGATTTTTCTGATTGCAATTGTGAAATCACTTTAGAAAGTTGAAATACATCCTTATAATTTGCCGTATTTTCAATTATCGCTAAAGGTGTTCCAGCAATAATTTTTGTTTTGTTTTTAACTAAAATAGCCTCAATTCTCCCAGAGGTCTTTGCTACTAATTTTTCAGGTGGAATATTTGTAGTAATAGTTATTTGAGTATTAATAACATCAGGATATTTTATAAACCAGCTAGAAAAAAACAATAATAATATCACTACAGCAACCACCATGGTTCCACAACGAATAATCCAATGGGGAACCCGCGTAAGTATATCCTGAACTTCCTCGCTACGAAGATTTAAATTGTTAATTTCTTGCATGTTTTATTTACCTAATTCCAACTGATTTTTAACCAATTCGTAATAACTTCCCTTTAATTTCACTAGATCCTCGTGATTTCCTATTTCAATTATTTTGCCTTTTTCAATTACCACAATCTGATCAGCATTTATAACCGTGCTGAGTCGATGAGCAATTACTACTACGGTTTTATTTTTGAAGAAAATATCCAGTTTTCGCATTATTTCTTTTTCATTGTTAGCATCTAATGCTGATGTTGCTTCATCAAAAAACAACATCTCAGGATTTTTATAAACTGCCCTTGCAATTAACAAACGTTGTTTTTGACCTGTACTCATGCCAACTCCTTCGGTACCAATTTTCGTATTATACCCCAAAGGTAATCCTGAAATATAATCAATTATATTAGCTACATCAGCAGCATAAATTAATCGTTTTTTATCAACATTTTCTACTCCAATAGCAATATTATTTGCAATTGTATCGTTAAAAATAAATCCTTCCTGCATTACCGAACCCAAATGATTTCTCCATGATTTTTGATTTATGATCTCCAAATCAGTATCTCCTATTAAAATTGATCCGCTATTTGGTTTGTAAAACCTTAGCAACAACTTCATTAAAGTAGTTTTTCCACTTCCACTCGTACCTACAATCGCAGTAATTTTACGCGCAGGAATTACAAGATTTAAATCCTCCAAAACATTCACATCTGATCCAATATAACGATATGATAAATTTTGTATTACTATATCATTATCAACAGGAATTTCATGTACCTGAGTTTCATTTTGCTGAATTTCATCTTCTTTTTCATGAATTTCTGAAAGCCTTGCTAAAGATATTTTAGCATCCTGTAATTCACGAATGAATGCTATAAGCTGAGATACCGGACCATTCAGTCCTCCAACGATGCTACTTATCGCAAGCATCATACCTAATGTAATCTTCCCATCAATGACTAATTTTGCTGATAAAAAAATAATAATTATGTTTTTCAGTTCATTAATAAAATTAGATCCAATGCTTTGTGTTTGTTCTAATACTAATCCTTTCATTGAAACGTTAAATAATCGGGCTTGAAGATGCTCCCACCCCCATCTTTTTTGTCTTTCAGCATTATGTAATTTTATTTCCTGCATTCCATTAATTAGTTCTATCACTTTACTTTGCTCTTGTGATACTGCAGAAAAACGTTTGTAATCCAGTTTTTCTCTTTTTTTAAGAAACAATATTACCCATAAGAAATAAAGAAAGCTACCAACAAAGAAGACAACAAATATTTGTAAATTATAATAAGCCAGTACCCCCCCCATAATTATCATATTAATAATCGAAAACAAAACATTTAGGGAGGATGTAGTCATTATTCGCTCAATACGATGATGATCATTAATACGTTGCATAATATCTCCTGTCAAACGAACATCAAAAAAGGAAATAGGTAAATTCATTAATTTAATAAAAAAATCAGAAATTAAAGAAATTTTAATTCTTGCCGAAAGATGCAACATAATCCAACTTCTGATAAGATCTAAAGCTGTTCTTGCAAAAAACAAAAACAATTGTGCAAAAAGAATCATGTAAATAAATTGAACATTGCCTGTATTAACACCAACATCTACAATACTTTGAGTAAGAAAGGGAAATATAAGTTGTAGGATACTCCCGGCTGCCAATCCAATAATCAATTGAATAATAAAAGATTTATAAGCAAAAAGATAATTAAAAAGTAAGCCAAAACCTAAAGTTTTTCCTTCCTCCTTATCAAACTCTGATTGGTGAAATTTAACCGTTGGTTCCAATAATAAAACAATTCCTTCCTCTGTCATTTCATTGGCATTATTACCAATCCAAAATTTCAGGAATTCTTCTTGCGAATACTCAATAAGACCTATAGCAGGATCTGAAATAGAATATATTCGACCTTTTTTATTTTGAATGCTTAATTTCGAACTAATATTATAAAGAACAACATAATGTTTTTTATTCCAGTGCAAAATACAAGGTAATGGTATCTCCTGCAATTTGTTTAAATCGACTTTTGCACTAATACTTCTAAATCCTATTTTTTCAGCTGCATCGCCTAACATTAATAAATTACTACCATATCTATTGGTTTCCGTGTAATCACGCAAATCCTGAATTTTAAGAATTTTTCCGTAAAATTTTGCAATAATTTTAAGACAGGTTGGCCCGCAATCTTTACTTTCTGTCTGTATATAATTAGGGAATTTAGTCAATTTTATTTGTTTTACTAAAAAGTTAGTACTAGTATTAAGAGTTCAATTTTGCAGCAATTCTCAGGAAAAATAATTTTAAAAAACTGTTTTTATTTACCCCTCTTTTATTAAAATAAAAAACATCTGGTATGGGATAACTTGTTGTTTTTTGTTTGCAAAATTTTTTATATTTAATCAAATCATAAAAAAGACATTCCATTTTATTGGCATAAATAATTGCCCCATTATCCCATCTAATTCTATTTGTCATCATTTGAAATAAATAAAATTCAAAAAGAGGTTTCAGTCTGCCTTCTGCTTCCGCGGCACGAACTATATAAGTCATACTTTGTAAATGTTCAGGAAAGTCAAAGATTGTTACACCTGGTTTATGCAATTCATAAAACAAAAAAGAGCATTCATCAAAACCTAAGTAATTTGATTCGGTAAAAACTTTTTTATAATCCCGACTTTCCATAAACAGTGTTTTAATGAAATCATTATTACGATAAAGGCAAAAGGTACCTGTAATAAAATTTTTACTTGCATTGATGATATCATACTCATTTAAAACATCTGAACTTATGAACTCCCTGATATTGCCATAAACCATATCAATATCACCATGTCCCCAAAAATGATATTTTTCAAGTATTTTTTCAAAAAAAAATCCAAATGCCGGTTTCAGGTCACATAATTTGTATGGTTCAGTAAAATTGAGATCAAATCCTAATTTTGCAGAGGCTTCAGCTTTTAATTCTTGCAAAGTCTTGTAAATTATAATAACATTGGAAGGTTTATAGGGGATTGGCTCCGTGTTATCAGTAATAATTATAAAATCTATAGTTGGATTATAGCTACATGATTTTATAAAATAAGGAAAATACCACGGATACTTACCGTACCAACATGTAAGCAAAGCAATAGAATGTTCAATATTCATCTAATTCTAATTTATTATAGGAAATTCCCAAACCATTATAATTGATAACTCTGAATGATTTTATATTTTTTTTTTCGTTTGATTTATATTCAAAAATGGAATTTATCCCTTTTACAAAAAAAAAGTTTTTAAAAAATATAGAATGATATAATTCATACTCTTTTGAATTTTTAGACTTAAGATAATTAGCGCCATTTTTTCCCTTACTTATAATTATATTATTCTTACTCAAAATATAGTGGTACTCTCCTTCTTCTAACATTGTGAATTTATTTTTGAAAAAATATAAAGACAAAATCTTATCTCCCTTTTTTTTCCAGTTCCACCACAATGGTTTTATAAAATCAGTATAAAAAAAATGCAAATTACTCCATATAGAATTAGTCATCCTATAACTATATTTATCAATATAGAACCTGTCTGGAATTTCATCCCAAATTAAATCGTTTTTTGAAAAAAGGTTATTTTTATAATTTTGAAAATGATAAAGTAAAATTTCAAATTGATCATTATAAGAAAATACACCATTGTCCCATTTCATTTTCCCAGGATTCCCATCACAACCGAGTAAATCAAAATGGATTCTCAAATTTCCAGTTTCTTCTTCTTTTAAAACAACATGTTGCATTGTTTCAATTTCGCATTCCAATTTAAAAATATCTTGCTTTTCAATAATAGTAACCTGTTCAAAATTAGTTTCATCAAACCCAAAATATCTTGCAGTAGTAAAAACCTTCTTATAATCTTTACTTTTTTCGAATAAAGTATTTATATATTCCGTATTTTTAAAAAGCATACAACATGCTGTTATATAATCATTTCTAACACAGATAACATCATAATAAGCAAGGGTTTCCTCATTCATAAATTCCCGGATTCTTCCATAAACTACATCAAGATCGGTAATTCCCCAGAAATCGTAGGTTTCCAGGTATTCTGAAAACAAAGCCCCAAAAGCAGGCTTAAATTCACATAGTTTATACGGAGTTTTTACATTTACTTCAAAACCCAATTTCAGGGTGGCTATTTTATTAAATTGTTCTAATGTAAAAGGGATAATTTTAACATTCTCAGGTATAACTTTATCAAAATTAGTATCAGAAAAAATAAAAAAATCAATAGTTGGATTAGCAGCACAGGATTTAATAAAAAAAGGAAAATACCAAGGAAACGGCCCGAAATAACAATTGACTAACGCGATACTTTGCATATATAATTTATAATCTTGTTTATTTAACTATTCTGTTGTTTCAAATAAGCCTTTCTTGCTGTCGAAGATTTATAATATCTATATAAAAAATCATAAATTACCAATTCGTGCAACCTGTTTTTTGATTTAAATAACCGAACCATTGACATATGGATATAACTGATTAAAAGATTATTTAGATCGGGCATTAATAAATTAGAATTATTATAGTCTAATATTTTATCAACAACAGGTCGAATATTAGTATTAAAATGATCTAAAATTTCAATTATTTTAAAAAACTCAGATTGCGAATTATTATTTAAATTAAGAAGCGAGTCTATTTGGTATCTGTAATTTCTATATTTTAAATCTATTTGCTTATTTACATTTTTATCAATTCCGAATTCCTGACCAAATCCATTTTTAAGTTGTTCAAATAGATTAAGTTTTTTATCTAATGAATATCCAAAGTTGTTTAAAAGGTTATCAACCGTTTTTAAAGCAAATAACCATCTCAATTCTTCATCTTCATTTCCTATAATATCGAGTATGCTAACTGTTAAAAGGCTATCATAAAAAAACAAAGTTTCTGAAAATTCCATTGTATTTTCCCCATAACGTTCCAATTCCCTTTTATAAGTATCTGACTGTATTTTCCATATTATATCTTCATTCAGTAATTCAGTAAAACGAGGGAGAAATTTATTCATTACACCTCCTATATTGTTTTTATCAAGACAATGAAAACGAATCCTTAAGTGATGTTCCGGATCTCCGTATCTTATAAAAAACCATTTGTCTATAACTTTTTCTTCAATTAAAAGAGTTGCAATAGGATTAATAATTTCAATCAAAATCGTATCTGCTGTCTTTTTTCCTGTGTAAATTTTATAATAAACCCAATTATCTCCAATAATGAAATTTCTCTGCATTTTATTCATTTTTTAATTTAGAACTGTTATAAAATGATAATACAATCTGATTGGCATAATATTCTTGATTATCTGAACTCCTAACAATTCCTTTTTCGCAAAACAAAAATTCCCTTATTTTGAAATTCTGTTTATTTTTCACAAGTTGCAAAAACATTTTTACAGATAATAAATTATCTGTATTGACCAATAATTGGTTGTCAGATTCAATAAACATTATGTATTTAGGAATTTTTTTATTTTTTTTAAATAATTGAATTTTATCCATAAAAGTTAAATCATCTTCATTTAAATTAAGAAATGGAGCTATGTCTGAATTTCTCAAATTCCAAATTGCTGGAGAAAAAATCAAGTTTTTATATTCTATTCGAGGGATAAAATCATAATCATTAACAAATGGACCTAAATCTATACCAATTCCTGCCCTTTTATTTTGGGTCTGCATATCACATAAAAAGTGATAAATAGGTAAAGAATTTGATGAGTAATTATGAGAATTTGAGAGGTAAGGAAGAACCTCTTTATCGTAAGTAGCTGAGCGTAAATAAATATGTTTTTGATTTTTTATAGAAATATACAAATCCTCTATATTTAATTGATTTTCAATACTCAAATTTGACTTTGCCAAATATGGAATTTCAAAATCCCTAAGCACTGGTCTTAGCAAAACATTGCCTAATCTTGATTCTGGTAAATGGTTTATTTCAGCAAGAATTTTTGTCTTATTCATTCTTTTTTCCAAATCTGTTATTCTCTGGGTATATTCATTAAGAATACTATCACCATGACAGAAACGACCAAAAAGATTTGCGGAACTTGAATTCCCTGCATCCATAATTAAAACTTTTTCTTCACCGTCTATTATTACCAATTCTACCATAGTAGATATAGTGTCTGGTAAGTCCTCCCAGTTTTCCTCCAGCCCTTCAAAATCTTTATCTGTAAGAACTATATTAAAACTATTATCTGCAATAGATTTTAAAAATTTTTTATAAAATATAGAATATGTTTGTGACCATTTTATATCTGTAAATGATTTCAAATCTCTGCCTGAAAAGATGATATCATCTATTAATGGATTATTGTCTAAAAAGTCCTGATTCTGAATATAACCAATTCCTATTTCTACATCTAAAACTTTTGATAACCGGACTTCCCTATCTTCAAATCGTTCATAAAATGCTTCTTTAAAGTTGCTCAAAAAACTTTCTTTTGGAGGTAAGGTAATCTTATTTAAAATAGACATACCCTTTCTGACTGAATCAACAACAGAGTGACTAAGTACATTTGATTTTGTTTTTAAAATAACATCTGTTTGAAAAAGATATTTAATATCAAAATCAGTTCCTAATTTTTTAACCGCATTACTTATTTGAATATAATCATTAGCATTGTTACCAATATTACCATCTAACGCAATTAATTCATTCTCAATATAATTAATTATCTCTAATTGCTCTTGTGTGCCTTCAAGTTTGATTAAAACACTTTTAATATGGTCTAAAAATTCAGGACCAGAAGCTGATGGTTCTAATTCACTAATTAAAATCTGGCTCAATATCAAATCTTCAACAAACTCCGTTACCTCATTTAAAGAATTATCATCATTTACAAGCAAATCAATGATATCTTTCATTAACATTCCTCTTTTTGAAGCCTTTAAAATTTTTTGAAGATAAATTGAATCTTCAACTGCCATTACATGATGATGCCTAACACTATCAACATATTCATACTCAACATAGCGTAATTGATTTCCGGATTTATAAATGCTTGTATTTGGAAAAAATAAAATTTGATTTTTTATATTTTCCTGTTTAACAATATTTTGTGATAGTCCCACAAGATAATTCATATCAAGTCTGGTATGTCTTGAATGAGTAGAAATATCATCTAATATAATGCTTGTAGTAAAACCCAATTCTCCAACAGCACATCCTGCAAACAAACCGAAAGGGGTACATCTGGATGACATTCTGGAAATATATTTTAGTAAAGAGTATTTTAGTCTATCAATTTTATTACTATCCTCAATTTTATTATCTAACCATTTTTGTAATTCATAAAACAAAATAGGAGTTGCTAAAAAAATAGCCTCTTTTATTTCTGCTTTATTAAATAGCTCTTTCAATTCATCATCAGAAATATTTTGTTTTGATGTCAATTTTTCAAAAAAACTAAAAGATAACAATGGAGCCCTAACAACAAAATTTGGAAATGGACAATAAGTGTTTTCGTTTGTCATTCTAAATCATATTAATTAATTATTTACATCTAATAGAAAAAAATTATCCCAGCCACAATCTTCAAATTCAAGCAAATAATCTATAAGAACCATCCCAATTCCAATTGCCCCGTCTAAAAGTCCTATTGAATTAATATACGTTCCGTCCCCCAGATATTTTTGATATCCCGCAATGCCCTTTTTATTTTCTCCAAAGTTCAAAACATCTGAAATTAATTTTTCATATTCTTTATAAAAATCTTTATTTTTAGAAATCAAGTACCACTTTTTATGAATATATGCTACACTGGAAAGTCCATGACAAAAACAGGCATCAAATTTATCTGAGTTTGAAAAAATTTTTCCAATAGAATTTCTTTCTAAATTTTTATATGCAAGATCAAGTGCTTTTGCCTTTAAAAAATTATCATTTAAAACATCAGAAGCAGTATGCAGACCCAATGAAATTGTCTGATCTCCATAACACCATCCAAGATTAGTACCATAATTTGCATTTAATTTGTTCACCGCAATACTTGGAAACTGAGAAAATTTGCTTTTATCATTACTTTCAAATTCTAAGACAGTATTAACACTTTTTTCCAACACCTCTCGAATTAATATATTTTGAGGAAATTTTTTAAGAAATTTCGAAAAAATAATTATATAAGAAATGTGACCATGTGCCAAGCCGCAGTTTGTCGTGTGAGTATGTTCGTTAAAATCTATTAAATCACTAACGCTTTTTGTATTTTGTATATCCTCTAAAACAATATTGGAAAGTATTTCGAACAATTGAACAACTTTATCTTTAAATATAACATTTGAGTCATCCTCTACTCTTTCAATTAAATAGAGAGCGGCTCCAAAAGCTCCATGTAAAAAATCAATATCCTCAATAGTTTCTGTTTGAGAAATAGAATAATCAACTACATTTTCATCAATGGTAAAAAGAGCATCTTCAATATCAACTAAGGTTTCATGATTTAAAATATTTTGTTTTTTTAAATAATTAAATACATGTGCAACCCCTATTATTCCATTACAATACGATAAAGTTATTTCTGATTCATTAATAATTTGGATGATCCGAAAAATTAAATCATGAATTTTATTTATAAATTGTTTATCGTTGCTTAGTTTAAACTGTAAATAATAAAAAATGGGAAAAGAGCCAATACCATTACATAGAGATATATCTTTATTACTTTTTATGTTTTCATCAATATAATTATTAATTGCGTCGATTTTGATTAATATTTCATTCTTCATTTAAATTAATTTGTTGTTTTAATTTTTTAAAAAAAATAATGAGGTTAAATACCTCATTACTTTTTAATAATCAAAAATTCACTATTAAATATCATTAAGTTATCTAGGGGCACAATGATAGCAAGTATTCTGACCATTGTTTTTTGTTTCACAATTTGATTGGTAAGTGTTATCATTAGATGTACACCATCCACAAGTAAAATTATGTTTGGTACTATCAGTATAGCCCCCTTGAATTGCTTTTGCCTGAGCTTTTGTCAAGCTTGAAATTTTCATTTTGTTTAATTTCATAGTTATTATATTTAAGGATTAATATTATTTCACTTTTTTATATATTCTAACGCCTTTTCTAAAACCTCATCTTTACCTTCCTGAATTGCTTTGATTGTCGGAAGAACTTCTATATCTATCTTAACTCCTTTTCGTTGTGTCTCAGTTTCATCAGGATAAAAGACACCTAAACCACTCATTTTTGATTTAAAACCTAAAAATTCAATTTGAGAGACATTACCATCTGCTCCGGCAGTTTGACTCCCTATGGTTTTTACTTTATCAGCAACCTGTAATAACATTGTCGCATATTCTGAAGAACTCTGTGTTTCTTCGTTTACCAGTACAATGACTTTGCCTCCATAATATTTATTTTTCATAGGATCAATTAGATCCATTTTCCAAGTAAATCTTCCAGGATATGACAGGTCTGGTTCAATAAATTTCACGAAGTCTTTCCTTGCTTGTATCAATCTTCTTGCAATAACATATGGCGTAAAATTCAAAAATTCCCTATAATCTAAAATAATTGCATTGGTCGATTCCATTTCCAACATCATTTTTTCCACATCTTTCATATGCAAATAAGACATATTAACATATCCAATATTTCCTTCTAATATTTTATATTTTTGCTCAACTTTTCTTTTTTGTTTAAAATCTTTGAAAAGATAGCGCCCAACCATTTTTTGTAGTAAAACTCCATTTCTATTTAAAGATATTTTTACAGAATCTGTTGGACCGTTGAATATTAGCCAATATGCATTTCTTAATTTTGTTTTATAATTTGACCCGCTAATGTATTTTAATTTTTCCTTAAGAATATCGCCTATACTTTTTTCATCAACTTTTTCTACGACATCTCCAATTCTTAAGTCATTTAAAATAGATAAAGAATCATCATAAAATTCTGTTATAACTGCTTTCTCATCAATTATTTTAAATGCTGCTGGTATACACTTCCTTCCAAAAAAAGCATTAATACTATCAGAATAAAAAGTCGCATGAGTGTCATCAAGTTTTACAACGGTTTCCAAAAGAGCCAATTGATATTCGGTTTTATTTTTAGCTTCTTTGAATTTTATAATCATTTCACTCAAAACAGCATTCCAATTTTGATCAGTTTGATATTTATATGGAAAAAAATACTCTACAGTATTCCAATATTTGAATAAACTTAATAATCTTAAATTTTGTTCAGGAAATTCAAAGTCTTTATATTCAGTTTCATTTTTAACTTCAATATTCCCACTGTTGGTCATTGCTACATAATGATTTTTTCCCTGAAATCTGTTCAGTTGAATGTACTTTAATACTTTAGACAAATCAGCAGAAAACATATCATTATCCTGAGTCCATGAAAGGTCAAAGTTCTTATCAAAATATTTTTTTTTAGTTTCAGTATCACAAGATTTGCAAAGCTTGACTTCTCCTAAACTTTTAATCCAATCCAAATAAATTTTAGATAATTCATCTTTACTTTCAGCTTTTTCAACTTTGGGTATAATTGTTAATAATTGGTCGTCCCAATTATAAGTACCATTAGCAACGTTAGGGTGATAGTATTTTAAAAAACCCCACACTTTGCATAATGAAGCTAGTTTCTCAATATCATTTTTTTGTGCTTGTAAAGTGTTTGAGTTCTGACTAAATGCAAAAAAAAAATTATAGCAAAATATCATTATTGTAAGTCTTAGTTTCATAAGAAAAATGTCCGTATTTTTGATTATATATTTAATTTACAAAGCATTTCAAATATAATATTATATTACATTTAACAAGGTTATAAATATAAAAAAACATATAAATTATCATAATTCTTGTTAATTAATGATTCATACAGCAATTATTTAAAATTAAAACACCATTATACGTTTCTATTGAATTATATTTAATGTTTCAGATTTCAAAACGCAACCGATTGTTTCGAATATTGTTTTTTTAGTATATATCTTACCTATATTCAGTATAAAAAATGTCATCTATAAATAATTTTGAAGTAAAGAAATAATCTTTTATCAAAAAAAGTGCTTTTATTTATCTACATGAAAATTGCTCAACAGAGAATATTTATCCATAATTCAAATTTATTACCACCTATTTTCTTTTAATTCAATAAGTGGACAGGATTGAATCTCAAACTGCAGATATTATCTTATTTTTAATATTTTAACTTAGTTACAATTAAACCGGAATAGTATAAGATGGAAGAAATACAACGACGTCACTCACCTGAGTTTAAAAAAAAAGCGGTTTTGCTGAGTTATGAAAGAAAAAATGTTCTTGCCACCGCCAAAGAACTTGAAATATCGCCTAAACTGCTTTCTAAATGGAGGTCACTTTATCGGAAATACAAAGCGGGCAGCTTTCCCGGACGAGGCAAAAAAAGAATTTATTACGATGATTCAAAGATTTATGAATCAGAAAAGAAACTTGCAGAATCGCAATTAAGATTAGTGATACTAAGAGAAGGTATTAAATTAAAACCTCAGAGCAAACAAGAGCTGTATCATTTTATCCATCAGAATAAAAATAAATACCCCATTGGTGTAATGTGCCAGGTTTTAGGGGTTTCAACTTCAATGTATAACTTAAGGATGCAGCAGCCCCTTTCAAAAAGAGAAATACAGGTCAGCCTGTTCAAGGATGCAATAACTTCTGTATTTTATGAATCCAGACAATACCATGGCTGTGTCTTAATTGCCAGAGAGCTTTGCAAAAAAGGATTGCATATATCAGAAGACCAGGTTACATTTTTCATGAAGCAGCTTGGTCTTAAACGTAAAGTCAAAAAGAAATACAAAGCAACAACAGATTCCAAGCACACGCTGTTTATTTCGCCAAATATACTTAACAGGCAGTTTACGACAAACAAACCTTCCAAGGTTTGGGTTTCCGACATCACCTATCTGCAGATCGAAAAACGTTTTTTATACCTTACGGTCATAATAGACTTATATGATCGGAAAATAGTTGGTTGGAACCTTAGCTCTATGCTTTCAACTACAACAACCATTCTTCCTGCCTGGAATATGGCCACAAGCAATCGCAAAGTCCAAGAGGGCTTAATTTTTCACTCTGATCGAGGAACACAGTATGCCAATAAACTCTTTACCAGTACCCTTAACCAGCATAAGTGTGTACAAAGTATGAGCAGAAAAGGTAACAGCATCGATAATGCTGTTTCCGAAAGCTTTTTTAATTCATTAAAAAGAGAATTAATATACAGTCAGAAAACATTATTAACCCCAAAAGAGATGAGAGTGGCGATATTTGACTATATAGAAAACTGGTACAACAAAAAAAGAAGACATTCAGCACTTAAATATAAAACAATTGAAGAGTTCAATGCAGATATCTAATGTCAAAAAATAAAATGGTTACTTACATTTATGGAAGCAATTAAAAAACATTACAACCGTGATTTCAAACTCAAAATCGTCAAGTTAAGTTTTGAAAAAGTTAAACTCGAAGATATCGCTCGAGAATTCAACATAACATACAGAACGTTGTGGAACTGGCGACAAATCTATATTATAAACGGCGAAGAAAATTTCTCTGTAGGAAAAACAAAATTAACTGATCAGGAAAAAAAAATATATGATCTTGAAATAAAAACTAGAAAATTAGATACTGAATTTAAAATTATTAAAGGAGCAGCAGATTACCTTCAAAAAGGACCACCTTTTATATTTGAATATATAGCTAAAAATGAACAAAATTATTCAAGTTATATGATGTGCAAAATTCTGGCTATAAACTTAGGAAGCTACAACAAATGGAAAAATGAATATGTTTCTGAAAGACAGAAATGGAAAAATATGGTCAAGGAAGAAATAGCATCTATATTTATATCATCGCAAAAGCGTTATGGATCAAAGCGCATAACGGCAGAACTACAAAGATCTGGATACCAATTATCTTCTGATACAGTACTGAGATATATGCGCGAATTAAATCTGAGTGTTTCAGTTAAAAAGTGTAAAACCAGAACGTAAAAATGTTTGCCTTTAATTTATCTTGAATCACTAACAAAGAAATAAAATCTAAATAAATTACTTTTACAAATATCTGAAAAAAATGAAGTGTTTTTAAAACCGACAGCAGCAAAAACACTAACAGCAAAACTTGCCCAAATCCCTACAAACCTGATAAAATTCTAACTTTGGTAATTTAAATACTGAAACTAACATTTACTACGCGCAATTGTCTTCAAAATACAGCCAACTGCGTGTGCGATGCGAAACGTCAGGCTGTAAAAAAGACTCTTTTCACTATTAAAATCTACGATACTACCATTGAATAAAAATTGTGCCTTGCATTTAGTGGAAAAATTGGTCATTCACACCATATACTTTCAGCATAATTTGACCGATAGTTTCGGAATGCGTTGATCATTATTATTCAATTTAAATTGATCATGATAATTCTGAATTAATTCTAGTTTAAAGTGTTGTTAGTGAAGATCTAATGTTTTGTTTGTCATATGATAATGTTCTACTAGATATATGACAAATTTAAACCAAATTAAGATTGTCATTTCATTTCGACAGATAGTGATCAATTGAACTGATTTTTCCACACTACGGCCAAAAGGCTTCAGTTGAAAACAATCGAAGCCTTTTTTTATTTAAAAAACTACTAATCAATACATTAGTTTTTTTTTTATAAGACATAACAACCAGAAAATATTTTACGAAAAAATACTTTATTTTTTGGACCACCTGTAAATTAGAAATACAACAATTGAATTCAAATTTACATTTCTCCAAACTCAAAATAGGGCCTGCAGCCCTTAGCTCCGCTTGTGTGCAGTGGAAAGCCTTTTGTGCCGGGGTCGGCACAAAATATTGCTTCGCCAGTTCGCTAACGCTCGGGTGGAACGTATAGCGGGAATAGCTCCAAAAAACAGAACTGTATACAATTCACCATATGATCACTTCGAATTAGATTCCGGTAACAATTACCAATACCAAAAAAGGAAGCAATTGGGATATACAGGGCTGAAAGCCGATAACACCAGAAGAGAAAGACGGGTAGCAGGATATTATTTGTATACACTTTATTTCGTTTTTTATAGTCTGTTTTGTATTAGATTTTTGTCTACATTGATGGTGTTATAAGATAAGAAACTCCTTTTTTAGTCTCAAATACAGCACAATAACCTATAGACGATTTCGCGCTTTTGATATTCAGTTTTTCAATTATAAATGGTGCTGCAGCTCTTACAGAACATTTACCGCCATTATTAGACAGAATTGTTGCCTGACTCATTTTACCGTCATTCCATTTTATAGCTACAGTAAAATTACCTTTTGCCGTAATCCCATTTATTTCACCGTCTGTCCAGGCATCGGGAAGAGCCGGCAGCAAATGAATTTCTTTATTTTGACTTTGCATTAACATCTCAATAATGCCCGCTGTTCCGGCAAAATTTCCGTCTATCTGAAAAGGCGGATGAGCATCAAAAAGATTCGGATAACAACCTCCATGTCTGCTATACTCTGTATCGTTTTCTTTTGTTAATCTTAATTGATTTTTGAATAATTTATAAGCATGATTACCGTCTAAAAGTCTTGCCCACATATTGACTTTCCACGCAAGGCTCCAGCCTGTACCGTCATCGCCGCGCAATTCTAATGTTTTCTTTGCGGCTGCGGCCAATTCCGGAGTTTTTAGGGGCGATATTAAATTAGCAGGATGCAAAGCATAAAGGTGTGAAGTATGCCTGTGATGCGGATCTTCATCTTCAAAATCTTTGTACCATTCCTGAAGCTGTCCTTTGCTTCCAATTTGAAAAGGAAGTAACTGATCTGCCGCCTGGCTTACTTTTTGTCTGAATTCTAAATCGGTATTGAGCACCTTAGAGGCTTCGATGGTATTCTCGAATACATCTTTTATGATGCCAATATCCATCGTTGAAGCAGTGGTTACAACACCTCCTTTTTTCCCATCGTAGTAGTATTTGTTTTCCGGAGAGGTCGAAGGCATAGTGACCAGATAACCATTTTTGTCTTTTTGAAGCCAGTCTAAACTAAATTCTGCTGCACCTTTTATAATTGGATATACTTTTTTAAGATATGCCGCATCACCTGTATATTGGTAATGTTCCCATAAATGTCTGCTTAACCAGTTGGCGCCCATGTACCAATTGGCCCACATTGGATCTCCTTTTCCAAAATCGCCCACAGGATTTGTTGTTGCCCATATATCCGAATTATGGTGCAATACCCAACCGTTGGCATGATAAAAACTTTTGGCTGTCTCTGCTCCTGTTACCGAAACATTTTTAATGAATTCATCAAGCGGAAAAAACAATTCAGGCAAACTTCCTGATTCTACAGGCCAGTAATTCATCTGTAAATTAATATTTGTGGTGTAATTACTGCTCCAGGGTGCACGAAGTTTATTGTTCCAAATTCCCTGCAAATTGGCTGGCGTATTGTGTGTGCGGGAAGAGGAAATTAATAGATAACGCCCGTATTGAAAAAATAAAGCTTCAAGTCCCGCATCTTTTTCCCCTTTTGCATATTGTTCTAATCTTGTATCTGTTGGCAGATTAGATTTATTGCTTTCTTTTTGATTAAGTTCTAATGAAACTCTGTTAAAGAAATGCTGAAAATCGGCAACATGTTCTTTTAATAAGCTTTCGTATTTTTTACCAACAGCTTTTTTAATTATACTTTCTGCGAATTTATGTTCGTCTTTTCCCTGACTGTCGGGGCATTTATCAAATCCGTTGAAACTCGTTGCTGCTGAAACGAAAAGTAATACTTCAGATGCATTTTTGATAACTAATTTATTTCCGTCAGAACTTAATTCTCCGTCTTTTATAACTGGTTTAACAATTAATTCAAAACGCATTCCTCTACAGCCTGTTGCATCATCATAAATAACAGGTTCTTTATTGTAATCAATGTAATTTGGATCTGAATGAGAAGGTGCTTTTCCTTTTAAAACTAAAGACTGATTTTGTATCGATTTTTGATTTCTTAAAAGACTTGAAGCATCAATGGTAAAAGAAAGTTTTTTTAGCTGATCGGCCGAAAGTTTAATTACAATACATTGTGCCGGTGCAGATGCAAGAATTTCTCTTTTATAATTTACACCTCTGATGCGAAAATTGGTAACCGTCAATCCGGTTTGCAAATCAAGACTTCTATGGTAAAAATCAGGCTTTTCTCCGCCAAAATCCTGTTTTAAAATAAGATCTCCCAACGGCATAAAACTTTCGCTGTAAGCACCCTGCATGTTTTTAGTCAAATTATAGGCTTTTTCAAAATCTTCACTAGTTAGTGCTTCCCTAATCAGAGCCAGATTTTTAAAAGCATCCGGATTCACATTTTTCTGCACGGGTCCGCCGCTCCACAAGGTGGCTTCATTCAACTGAATTAATTCAGAATCTACTCTTCCAAAAACCATTGCGCCCAGTGTACCATTTCCTATTGGTAAAGCTTCGGTCCATTCAACCGCGGGCTGGTTGTATTGCAGTTTTAAATCCTGCTGCGAATAGGAAGCAAATCCTGTCATTACAGACAGAAGAAAAAAACTTTTTTTAAGAAAATTGTAAAGCATGCATTTTTATTTTAGATTGAAAATCATTTTATAAACTGATTAAAGTATTAAATCATTTTCAGTTTTAAAACCGTTATCGAGTAAGCCGGAAGATTTAATTGCTGGTTTCCTTTTGTTATTTTGTACTCACTTTGTTTTGGAGTTATCTTTTTCGGATCTGCAAATGTATTTTCATCTTGTGTATTTGAGCTTGAAAGTCTTATAATCATGCCTTTTGATCCTAATTTTACTCCTTTTAAATCAACAATAACATCTTGTGCTGATTCGGCTGTATTGACCAGTTTTACAATTATTTCTTTGCTATTCGCATCTTTTACTGCAGAAGCATATAAACTATTTTGCCCCGTTAGAGCCTTTCCTTCTTTGGTAATGCTTAACAAATCTGTCCCTTTATTGGTTGAAAACAATTGCTGTACATAATAGTTTGCTGAACCGTAAGATTGTAAATTATTGAACCAAATCATATCAGGTGTCCATTGCCAGGCATCTTCGTGTGCCATCAAAGGTGCGTAAGATGTTAAATGAACTACTTCTGCATTTCTTTCCAATCCAGTCATAAAAGCGGCTTCAGAAAAAGCGCATTCCCAATTATTTCTGTTATTCGGATTTGCGCCTGAAACACTTTGCGCGGCATATTCTCCAGCAAATATTTTTGGGCCTTTTCTGTCGTAGTTATCATAACGTCCTGCGTTTTCTCTAAACCATTTTGGGCTTTCGTAATAATGTTCGTCTACCAATTCTGCATTTAGTTTTTTAAGTTCCTCCATAGCAAAATCAAAATGTTCGCCTGCAGGAGAAGGACCGCTTCCTGAAACAATTATGATATTTGGATATTTTGCTTTTATTGCTTTTTCAAAAACTTTATATCTGTCAATATAATCTGGTCCCCATTGTTCGTTTCCAACTCCAATGTATTTTAGATTAAATGGTTTTGGATGTCCCATATCTGAACGGATTTTTCCCCAATTCGTCGTGACAGCACCATTGGCAAATTCAATTAAATCTAAAGCGTCCTGCACATAGGGGTCGAGTTCGTTTATAGGAGCCAATTCTCCTGTATTGTACTGACAGGCCATTCCGCAGCTTAAAATCGGTAATGGTTCTGCTCCAATATCTTCTGAAAGCTGGAAATACTCAAAAAATCCTAAACCAAAACTTTGAAAATAATCCGGAGTTTGTTTATGGTTGAATTCTACATTCCAGCGGTTCATCTTTGTTTCTCTATCGTCTACATTACCAACTGATTTTTTCCATTGGTAACGATCCGATAATGTTCTTCCTTCAACAATACAGCCACCAGGAAAACGTAAAAATCCAGGTTTCATATCATATAAAAGCTGTACCAGATCTTTACGAAGACCATTTTTTCTATTCTTCCATGTATCTTCCGGAAAAAGCGAAATCATATCTAAATCTATCGTTCCTGTTCCTTCAAAAGTTATTTTGAGCTTTGCTTTTGCTACCGTTTGAGTTGCTGTAATTGATGCCGTATAATTTGTCCATTGCTCTGATTTTGGAACAATGCTGGTTTCTCCAATTACTTTTTGGTCTTTATCAATAAGCTGAATTATAATCTTTTGAATTGCCGAATTGTGATTGGCTGCTTTTAATGAAAGGTTATATTTTGCATCTTTTTTGACTCCCATTCCTCTGAAGCCTTCATTAATTAAAGCGTAACCTTTTGCATTATTGATTTCTACTCTGCAAAAAACCGTATTGTCTGCCTCGATTTTGACTGGCGCAGCGCTTCCCGATTCTTTATTCAAAGAAGATCTTTTTGTATTGGGCTGTTCCCATCCCATCAAAGGTTTATCAAATTCAAAAGACCTGTTTTTTATCAATTCGGCATATAATCCTCCGTCTGCAGCAAAATTGATATCCTCAAAAAACAAACCGAACATGGTAGGCTGGATCTTGGTGATGGTTTTCGACGCATCAACTTCTAAAATTGTTTTTTGAGCATTTACATAAAAACTGCTTACAAGCATGCAAATGTTGAATGTTCTAAGGATATTATTTTTCATAGTTTTTACAATGGAAGGAATTATTTTTTTACAGCCTCTAATTTAGAAGGAAAAGCTGATTGCCCGTCTAAATTTGTTACAATTAATTCATCTACATTTTTACTTTCGATCGCATATTTAAAATAGTCCGGTCTGTTTTTTCCCCATTGCACTGTACAATTCTGCACTTTGATACGTTCTGCTGAATCAAAATAGAATCCCGAAGTACTCCCTTTTACAAATCCTTCTACATTAGAAGGGCGTCTGTCGTATAGGCCGCCCGGAAAAGAAGTTGTTTTATCAATAAAAACACTAACATTGTCAAAAACAATATTTTTGATTTTTTCTTTGGATTCGCCGCTTACAAACACACCATTTTCTCCTGTGCACTGAATATTAGAAAAATAGATGTTTTTTATTTCGCCTACTTTTCCTTCTTTAGCTCCTTTCGGAAAACGCCAGTTGGCATCTTTATGATTTCCTTTTGCTCTGCTAAAAGCCGTTACATAAATGGGTTCTGCTTTTCCCCACCAGGTATCTGTTGTTAATTTACCTTCGATAATGATATTAGAAAAAGTAACATCGCTTACTGTTCCTTCATCTCGATTTTGAATTCCCAACGCACGATTGCTGTTTTTAATGATACAATTATTGAAAACCACTTGTCTGATCGCATCCATGTTTTCTGAACCAATTTTAATGGCACAACTGCTGCTCGTCATCGTGCAATTGGTCACCGTAATATTTTCGCAGGCTCCAAATTCTTCAAATTCTCTTCTGTTTTTCAAACAAATACAATCATCGCCGCTTTCAATATAACAATCGCTGATTCGCACATTTTTGGAATGATCCAAATCGATACCGTCACTATTACGGACTTTTAAGCTGTTCAACAAAGTAATACCACTGATTACAACATCATTACATCCCACCAAGTGAATAGTCCAGTATGCCGAATTTCCAATATGAACATCTTTGATTCTGATATTTTTTCCTCCAATGATAGTCAACACATGAGGTCTTGGATCAAGTACATTAAAAGGTTTTAAAACATAAGAATCTTCCAGTTCTTCACCCATAAAAGAAATTCCGTTTCCATCTATTTTGCCGCTTCCGCTAATGGTAAAATCCTCCACGTTTTCTCCTCCAATCCAAATCGTTCCTTCTCCCGGATTGGTTCTGAAAGCGCTTTTGGTGTATAATTTTTCATCCGGACTTGCCAATAATTTTGCTCCTGCTTCGATATGAAGATTTACTTTGGATTTTACGTCAATTGGCCCGGCCAAAAATGTAAAGGGTGACGGAATTAAAACCCTTCCGCCGGTTTTACTACAGGCATCAATTGCTTTTTGAATGGCCGCCGCATCATTGGTTTTGCCATCTCCTTTTGCTCCGTATTTTTTTACGTTGTAAACATTCTGTGCTGTAACGGTTAGCGAAAGACAAAAAATTAGGATCGCGATTATAGATTTTTTTTTCATGTCATTTATTTATTAAAAACCTTGTTTAATAGCCTATGCAAAGTTTGGTTTATTTTTTAAAGGCAAAGTCTCAATGCGCAGGCAATTCAAACTTATTTTGCTCTGGTTCTGTTTTTCTTTTTAAAGATTCACTGTCCAGATTGCTAGACGAAACATCTTTAAAAACAATCTGATTAGTTTTATCCGAAGGAATATCAATAGCTTTCATCGTAAGGTTTTTTACATCATCAAAAACAAAAGCCGGACGAAAATCTTCTTTCTCTAGAATCAATTTTATATTCTTCATTTCGATTCCATTTACATGACGAACGTAAAATCCCCAGGAAGGCAATTCTCCAAACATGGAAAATTCAGGATAACCATTTACGTTTTCTTTTACATCTTTTAATCGGCTTAAAGGATGATACGCCATTCCTTTTGACGCTCTTCCCGGATACATAATTTCGATGTTTTCTAAAACCACATTTTCTATCAAATGCCCCGGAATTCCTGCAATAGAAGCCGGAAACGGATTATGGAAATAATCAACTTCTGGTCCGCGCAGATCATAATCAATATCCGGACGACCAAAAGGAACCTGCACTTTTACATTTTTGATCGATACATTTTTGATATAACCCGGCTTCTCTCCATTTCTGTGGCCTAAACGAATAAATATAGCATTTCCTGTATTTACCGCAGTAATATTTGAAACCTTAATATTCTCAATCTCGGCTCCATCCACAGATTCAATCGCGATTGCCGATCTGAAAGTATCATAGACCTCTATGTTCTCGATCGTTACGTTTTTGAAACTGCCGTAAGAACCTGTCCCCAATTTAACTGCATTGGCACTCGATCTAATCCTGCAGTTTGCAATGTAAATAGTATTGTTCTGCAATCCCGGCGACTCCGATTTTAAACAAATTCCATCATCTGCCGCATTTACATTGCAGTTTGTTATTTGAACATTTTCACATCCGTTAACATCAATACCATCATTGTTCCAATAAGCGGTACTATTGACTGTCATAGCATCGATTACAATATTTTTGCATTCCGTAAAACACTGCACCCAGCCCGGACTGTTTTTTAATGTGATATTGATCATGGTTATAGAATCGCATTTTACAAACGAAATCAGCTTTCCTCTTCCGTCTTCAGGACGCATTCTCCTGTAATTGTACTTGGGATCAATTCGAACTCCTGTATGATGCAGACTATCAATTGCCAATGCCAGTTCTCTTCCTTGTCCGTCTATAATTCCCTTTCCGTTTACCGCAATATTTTTTGATCCATTAGCTAAAATCAAAGCTCTTATTCCTTCATATTTCGGATAATCATCCGGATTGGTACTTCCTAACAAAATGGCTCCTTCTTCAAAAAACAGTTCCACTCCGCTTTTTAAGTATATACTTCCTGATAGAAATTTTCCTTTAGAAAAAACAACTCTTCCTCCTTTATTTTTATTAGCCGCATCAATCGCTTTTTGAATAGCTTTTGTGTTTAAGGTTTTGCCATCTCCTACGGCGCCATATTTTTTAATATCAAATACCTTTTGCGCCGAAACGGTTAGCGAAAGACAAAAAATTAGGATCGCGATTATAGATTTCCTTTTCATTTCATTTTATTTATTAAAAACCTTGTTTGAGATAGCCTATGCAAAGTTTTGGTTTATTTTTTTAATCTCGCAAATTCGCAGAGTCGCTAAGTTTTTTTGTTTCAGTCAGATGTTACAGATTTAATTAGATTTTTTTTTTAATATCATTAGAATCTGCTTGAGTCTTTTTAAATCTGCGTGAAACAAAAATTTACAATCTGTGGCAAAAAATTTTGCGCCTTCGAACCTTTGTGGCAAAATTTCGTAAGCTTACCAAAAAACGGTATATAAAGCCACTAATACGCCACAGATAATAAATGAGCCAACAATAAACTCTGATGAGACTTTAAACATCGAATTATCGACTTCTATTTTATGTATTTCAGCTTCTTCCTCAGATACTGGATTTGCCAGACTAATACAAACCATTATAAACACAATTAAAAAGAAAACAATAGTCATTCTGTCCAGGAAAGGATAATCGGGAAAAGCGCCATCTGTCCACATTGGCAGGAATTTTAATATAGCAGCAAGCGGCACTGTTAACAATGCACCTGCAAGTCCTGCTGATGGTGTTGTTTTTTTCCAGAACATTCCCAATAAAAAAACCGCTAAAACTCCTGGTGAAAAGAACCCAACATATTCCTGTATAAATTGATAGGCCTGATCTAATGATTTTAGTGCCGGCGCTACAATTGCAGCAATGATCATACAAACCACCACACACCATCTACCGGTACGTACCAGTTTTTTTTCTGTTGCCTGCGAGTTGAAATATTTTTTATAAATATCTAAAGAAAATATAGTCGAAATACTATTTGCTTTTCCTGCCAGAGAAGCGACAATTGCTGCTGTTAAAGCTGCAAGAGCCACGCCTTTTAATCCTGCAGGAAGTAAATTCATTAAGGTTGGATAAGCCTGATCTGGTTTTAAAACTCCTGCAGCATCTACCATTTCCTGTTGAAACATTCCGTTCGAGTGCATAACAAACATCGCTATTCCCGGTAAAACGGCAATTATCGGAACTAATAATTTTAGAAAAGCAGCAAATAAAATTCCTTTACGGGCTGTTTTTAAATCGGCCCCTAAAGCTCTCTGCACAATATATTGGTTGCATCCCCAATATGCCAGATTATTGATTAACATTCCTCCGATCAAAACAGACATTCCCGGCAATTCATTATAATGCGGATTTGACTTTTCTAAAATCATGTGCAAATGTCCTGGCGCCTGATCAGCAATAATAGACAGCCCTTTTACAATATCTTTTCCAAAACCAAATTGATCTGATAGTAAAGTCAATGCCAAATAAGTGGTTACTAATCCGCCCAGAATTAAAACTATAACCTGAAACATATCGGTGTATCCAATTACTTTCATTCCGCCTAAAGTTACAATCACAGAGAATAAACTCAGTGCAATAACACAAAACTGAAAGCTTACCGGCGCAATAGATGAAATGGCCAAAGCACCTAAATAGATGATAGAAGTAAGATTTACAAACACATAAATTAAAAGCCAGATAATAGCCATAATGGTACTTACTGTTCCGCTGTATCGTTTGGCCAGAAACTGCGGCATGGTAAATATTTTATTTTTAAGATAAATGGGTAAAATAAACATCGCCACGATAATTAAAGTAGCTGCGGACATCCATTCGTAAGAAGCAATTGCAAGTCCGATAGCGAAACCAGAACCGCTCATACCAATAAAATGTTCTGCTGAAATATTAGAAGCGATCAATGAAGCTCCAATTGCCCACCAGGTGAGTGATCCCTCTGCTAAAAAATATTCGTTGGAACTAGTCGCTGCGGTTTTCTTGCTTCTGTAAATATACATTCCATAAGCTGTGACTATGACAAAGTAAATAAAGAAAACAATGTAATCTGCGGTTTGTAATACATTCATAATGTGTGGTTATTGTGTGGTTAGATAGTAAAATGTATTTAAATTTGAATGTCTCTCAAATTTTTAGAAACCATTTTCTTTTATATAGAAAATAAAGTAAGAGAAGCTGTACAACGGTTACAGACAACGCCGCAAAAAATGGCTGCCATACAAGGGGCGTAAAATTGATCAGTCCGCCAAAAACATAATCTGCTGTATGTTTAAAATCTACTAAACCTTCGGCAGCGATGTAAATCAAAATTGAATTTGAACCGATTAAGATTAATGGAAATGCCCATTTATGAAAACCGAACAAGTCAATGATCAAATAGAAAAAAACAAAAAACAAAATACTGAATCCGCCGACAAAACATACAAATGAACTTGTCCACAAATGTTTATTGATTGGGAAATTAATATCCCAAATCAAACCTGCCATAATCAGAACAAATGCCGTAAGAGCCATTAAAAGCAATTTTCCTTTTATAGAAAAAGAGTATTTTGCTTTTAAAAATGTTCCTGTAAAAACACCTAATAATGCTGTAGCAATAGCAGGTATTGTAGAAAATATTCCTTCCGGATCATAAACGGTACTGTGCAGTCTGCCTGGTAAAAACAGACGATCAATATAGCCTTCGAGTGATCCTTCTTTGGTCAAAACCCCTGCTCCAAAATCGGGAACAGGAATCCATTTCATTGCGCCATAATAGCCAATCAAAATAGCGAAAAACCAAATTAATTGTTTTTTTATGTCAAAATTTAAATAGATGATTCCGGCAAAAAACCAGGCCAGTCCAATTCTTCCTAAAACACTTGCAAAACGGGTATGATCAAAACCATCGAATCGCAATAATCCATTTACCACAAAACCTAAAACCAGTAAAATACAGGTTCTCCTCAGCATTGATAAGTAAATTTTTCGCTTTTCGTTACCCGGTAATTCTTGCGGCGTTTTTACACCAGCCATTTCCATTTTCTTTTCAAAAGAGTACGGCATTGAAACTCCTGCCACAAAAAGAAAAACAGGAAAAATCATATCATAAAACGTAATTCCATTCCATTCTGCATGATGCAATTGCGATGACATCCAGATAAAAACGGGAATTGGTGCAGCTTTGGCAAGAGCATGAATAATATGTTCTCCGCTCATAATCCAAAACATAACAAATCCGCGAAGCGCATCCAAAGAAATTAATCTCCCTTTTATAGTGTTACTCATTTTTTAGTATTCAGTTTTTAGTCTCGGTTTTCAGTTTTCAGTCGCAGTGTTCAGTCGCAGTGTTCAGTGCAAACTGCGACTGAACACTGAGACTAAGACTGATCACTTTAAAAAATTGGTTTTATAATAAATCCGTAGCTATATTCATTTTGAGTCAATAGATACTGTTCGTGAGGAGGTAATCCCCAGCTGTTGTCTCCTCCTAAGCCGCGTTGGGTTAAATCAACACAAACTACTACTTCTTCTCTTGGAGTAATATCGCTGGAATGAATGTTCTTTTTAGAAATTCCTCCGTCGAAATCACTCGGATAATTATTTAAAGTACTCATCCCTAAAGGTTGCAGACCTTTTATTTCCAGGCCATTTCCTTTATTGCCTGACAATTTAAACCAGCGTATATCTGTCTTGTATCCATTTTCCTGTGGGCGTGTATAAGGCACATATTGGTCTGCAACTTTACTGTAATAAATTCCTTTTAATGATGATGTTTTTCTGTCTGAATAATTTTCTAAAGGTCCTCTTCCGTAATAATCCAGATTTTCTAATGTGTTTTTTAAGGTAAAGATCATTCCGAAACGCGGCAGTTCCGGCACCGGATTATTGCCTTTTTTATAAGATGCTTTTATTTCTAAAGCACCGTCGTTTCCTAATGAATATTTGATGGTATAATCAGAAGCAACATCATTCAGTTTTAAATTGGCAACGATATATTGCTTCCCGTTTTCCTCCGACTGCTCAATGCTCTCTAAACTGGTATTTTTTCCTGCAGTTCTCCAAACATTCGCTCTAATCTGCATTTTATTCCCAATATCATTATCCGTTGGTGCTCTCCAGAAATTTGGCTCAGGATATTGTTTAAAGTACTCCTCCCCTTTTAAGCTATAGAAAGAAATTAATCCTGTTTTTTTGCTGATTTTAACCACAACATTATCTGAAGTCAACACGAACTGCTCTTTTTCGTCCTGAATTTTAGCAGTATTTACTTTTTCTGTTTTTACAAAATAGTTGGATTCTCCGATAACAAACTGCTCTTTGGCAATTTCAAAATTTTGAGGAAGTAAATCAGAACTTGTTTTAGTGTATGCAAAAACATTCAGTAAATATTCTGTCCCATCTTTTGATTGTAATTTTGGTAAATCAAGCTTAAACTGCTTTTTCGTTTTAGGATCTAAAACAACATTAAAAATTCCTTCTTTAATTATTTTTCCGTTTTCCAGAACCTCATATTTAAAGTTGTATTTATTCAGATTTGTAAAGCCAAAATCGTTGATGATTTCGATCACTCCGCTTTTGATATCTATAGCGTTAAATAAAATATCCTGATATACTTTTTTTACTTCAAACGCACCTGGATGTGGAGTTCTGTCTGCATAAACCAATCCGTTATGGCAGAAATTTTCGTCGTTCAAATAGTTCTGGCTTCCCAAATCGCCGCCATAAGCCCAGTATTTTCTACCAACTTCATCTGTTGCTTCAAATCCCTGATCAACCCAATCCCAGATAAACCCACCTTGCATATTTTTGCTTCCGCGAATGATATCCCAGTATTCCTGAAAATTACCACTACTGTTTCCCATCGCATGCGAATACTCACACATGATATAAGGGCGTGTAACTTCTTTACGTGCCGCATATTCTTTCATGTGCTCTATTGTTGGGTACATTGGACAAACGATATCTGTGTTTTCATTTTCCTTTGCCTGCTCGAACTGAACCAATCTTGTATTATCTCTTTTTTTGATCCATTTGTAGGCTTCGTGAAATACAGGCCCATTGGCACTTTCGTTACCTAATGACCAAAGAATTACCGATGGAGCATTTTTATCCCTTTCAACAAGGCTATAAATTCTATCCAGATGTGCTTCTCTCCATTCCGGAAGAAAACCCGGATTCGTTTTTGGATTCATCCAAATTAGAGGCTGTCCTTCTACTCCCATTCCATGGCTTTCAATATTGGCTTCATCTACCAAAAACAAACCGTATTTATTACATAGTTTTACCCATAAAATATTGTTTGGATAATGACTGCAGCGTACTGAATTAATGTTCAGTTGCTTCATCATTTTGATGTCTTTCATCATCGTAGCTTCGTCCTGATAATGTCCCGTTTTCGGATTATGTTCGTGAATGTTTACCCCATGAACCATTAAGCGAACTCCGTTTACCAGTAATTGTCCGTCTTTTAATTCTACTTTTCTGAATCCGATTTGAGTGGAAACGGTTTCTACAATATCACCTTTTGCATTTTTTAAGGTCAAAAGCAAGGTGTATAAATTTGGCGTTTCACTGCTCCATAATTTTGGATTGGAAACATTTTGAGAAAAATTTAAAGTCTTAATTTTTGATGCTTCAAAATTGACATTCAATTCTTTTGTAAATACATTTTTTCCTGAAGCATCTACCAATTTCGCCGTCAATTTTTGATTGTTAACAGCAGTTGAAGTCAGGTTTTTTAAACTTACTTCTACATTTAAACTTCCGTTTTTGTATTTTGCATCCAAATCTGGTTTGGCAAAAAAATCCGAAATCCGAACATTATCTGTACTGTACAAATACACATTTCTATCAATTCCGGAAAGTCTCCACATGTCCTGATCTTCCAGATACGAACCGTCACTCCATCTGTAAACTTCTACAGCCAAATTATTTTTTCCTGGTTTTAAGTACTTCGAAATATCAAATTCTGCCGGACTTTTGGTGTTTTCGGTATAGCCTACTTTTTCACCATTTACCCAAATATACATAGCAGACGTTCCTGCTTCAAAATGTAGAAAAACATGTCGGTTTTTCCAATTTTCCGGCAGTACAAAATCTTTTTTATAAGATCCCACAGGATTATCCCAATGATTGATAAAAGGAGGGTTTTTCTCAAAAGGATAGGTTATATTGGTATAAATTGGTACTCCGTAACCATTCAGTTCCCAATTTGAGGGCACTTGAAGTTCTTTCCAATGCAGTGTACTGAAATCTGTTTTATAAAAATCTTTCGGGCGCTGATCCGGTGTTGGCGACCACGCAAATTTCCATTGCCCGTTTAGAGAAAAATACCACGGAGAATTTTCATATTTATCACTTATTGCGGAAGTTTCGTCTGCATAAGGAAGAAAAGCGGCACGCGCGGGTTCTCTGTTAATTTGAAATACTTGCGGATTTTCCCAATCGTTGCGATCTTGTTCCTGAGCCGAAACAAAAGTTCCGCAAAGTACCAACAGGGTTAATAAAAGTATTTTGGTTTTGATTTTATGCATTATTTTGGTTTTAGATAGCTTTCAAATGAAATTTTTGATATTTCTAGAATTTCATTTTTTCAGGTAAATATTTAGCAACTAATTCTTTATAATAAGGAAGTAATGCTTTTACATCTGGTTTAATCGGGGCTTTAGTGTATAAATCGTACGGATTGAACTTTCTTACCCAGTCAAACATTTCTATGTCTTTTTCATTCATTAAATGGGCATAAGCATTTTCTTTATGCTGTGAATAAAAAGAATGATAACGAATCATGTATAAAGCCGGATCAGGAAGATAGTCTTTCATAATCTGATACAAATATTCATCATGACCCCAGCTCATTTTTACCTTATCCAATCCGCAGTTTTGGGTGTAAACACCAAATTTGGTATTGAATCTTTCGTCTGTATAATCGGGGTTTTCTTTAAAAAAATCTGAATAAACAATCTTATCTGAGTAAGCACAGCCAACCGGAAATGTATCGCCGACCACTGCCCACTGTGGTTCTCCGAACAAGCATAAAATTTTACCCAAATCATGGATAAATCCCGTTAAGACAAACCAATCAGGGTGGCCGTCTGCTCTAATGGCTTCCGAAGTCTGTAAAAGGTGTTGTGTTTGGTCTAAGTCAATATCTGGGTCGCTGTCGTCTACAAGTGTGTTCAAAAAATCAACAGCTTCCCAGATTGACATTTCTTTTTTATTGAATTGTAGAAATTCTGCTTCTTTATTACAAACAAAATCATAGGTTTGATAGGTGTGGTTTATTCTATAAAATTCCTTAACGGTTTCTACTCTTTCTGAATCCACATAATTTCTAAATTCTTCTTTTTGCTTTTCAGAAACACTTTCAGAAGGATCTGGATATCGCAATAACAAATCGTCTTCCCATTCATCTAAATTATTCAACGGATTGTCTGTATCTATATTCTTTTTCATGGTCTAAAAGTTATAAGTTATAAGACAAAAATAGAATTACCTATCCCGTTCAAAATGGATTAATACATCAAAAACATGGATTATTCTTATTTATGTAGGATTTTTACACACTCTTCACTTAGAAAAACATTATTTATGTTCTTGTTTGTCATTTCAATCCCGGGGCTTTGGGAGAGAAATCACAATAGAATTTCCATATAGTACGTTATCAATCTTTGTCGATTTCCGCGTGTGATCCTTCTTTCGTCAGGAGGACAAGATTGTGGAATATAAAGCAAGATCCCGTGATGGTAACCACGAGCTATATTCTTCAAAATATTTATCAAAATAATTCGTGTTATTCGCGCAAAAGAAAAATCCTTTTAATCTGTGTAATCTGTGGGCAAAAACTAATTAATCAGCTTACTTGGCGGAAAACCAAACTGTTTTTTAAAACATCGGCTGAAATACAAAGGATCATTGAAGCCCACCAAATTGGTCACTTCAGAAACATTGTACTTTTTAGTTTTGAGCAGTTCTGCTGACTTTTTTAAACGAATAGTTCTGATAAATTCGTTTGGAGCCAAATCGGTTAGTTCTTTTATTTTTCTGTATAACTTTGAAGAACTTACGCCTAATTTATCACATAAAAATTCTGTAGAAAGATCAACTTCGCTTAAGTTATCATTGATTAAATTGGCCACTTTCTCCATAAATTCTGCATCAATTGGCGAATGAGTCAGCATGCTTATTTTACCTTCTAATTCGCCGGAGAATTTCTGTTTAAGCTCTAATCTTGATTTGATTATGTTTTCAATAACCGTTTTAAGCAATAATGGTTCAAACGGTTTAACCAAATAGCCATCTGCACCTGTATCGTAGCCCTTTACCTTATCCATATTTTCGGAAAGTGCAGTAAGCATCACCACCGGAATATGGCTTATAAATTCATCATTTTTGAGTTGTTGGCAAAACTCCAATCCGTCCATCACAGGCATCATCACATCGGTAACGCATAAAATTGGTTTAATTTGTCGGCAGATTTTTAAGCCTTCTTCTCCATTTTCTGCGTCATAGACTTTGTAATAATCAGACAAATAGTCTACCAGATATTTTCTAAGTTCGCTGTTGTCTTCAATTACTAATATTTTTTCTTTTAAATCGGTATTCTGAATAATTTTCTTAGCCGCTTTTTCCGGAATAAGCATACTTAAATTGTCATTTTTAAGCGCATATTCAAACACTTCTTTATCTTCATAAGAAGCGCGGTCAATAGGAATTTCGACTTTGAAGGTGCTTCCTTTTGCCGGTGTACTTTCTACGGCAATTATTCCTTTATGAATGGCTACTAAAGATTTTACCAATGACAAACCAATACCAGATCCCGTACTATGGCCTTTACTGTTGGTTGCCTGATAAAATCGCTTAAAAATTTTATCCTGACTTTTTAACGGAATCCCAATTCCGTCATCGGTTACTTCGATTACTAAAATATCTTCAACCGTATCTTTAAGCCTGATATACAAATCAACATTTCCATTTTTATTGGTAAACTTTAAAGCATTCGATAATAAATTATACAGGATTTTATCGTACTTATCATTGTCCAGCAAACCGTTTATTTCATCGTCTTCGGTAATAAAACTGAGCTTAATCTTTTTATCATAGGCCATTTCCTTAAAGGAGTCAAAAATATTTTTCGAATAGACCAGAATATCGGTTTTCGTTACTTTTAGTTTTAATTCACCAGATTGTGCTTTTCTAAAATCCAATACCTGATTTACCAGATTGAGTAATCTGCTGGCATTTTGATAAATTAAATTGTATCTGCTCTTTTCATAATCGGTTGCGTTGCTGCTTTCGTCTAAAAGCTGTTTCGCCGGACCTAAAATAAGCGTAAGCGGTGTTCTTAATTCATGTGAGATATTGGTAAAGAAACGTAATTTCTCATTATTCAATTTAACGTCATGTTCTCTGTTTACTTTTTCGGTAAGGAGTTCTTGTTTTAAACGAATTCTGTTTTTGATTTCTTTTCGAATGAAATACAAAACACCAAACAAAAGAGCTAAAAACAGTATAAAAAATGTTGGTGTTAACCAAAAAGGCGGCAGGATTTTTATTTTATAAGAAACGGTTTTACTCCAATAACCGTCGCTGTTGCTTGCTCTTATTTTAAAGACATAATTGCGCGGATAAAGGTTGGTATATTGCACTATTCTTGATGTACTGTTTGCTGTAATCCAATCTTTATCAAAACCTTCGAGCATATATTGAAACTTATTCAACTTTTCGTTTGCAAAAGAAGGAGCCGAAAACTGAATCGAAAAATCACGGTTTTTATACGTAAGTTCTATTTCATTTCCATAGTTTAAATCTTTCAAAAGGGGAATTTTTCCATTAATTTCCATTTCCGGGAAAACTTCTTCGTTCTGAATTTTAAATTCGGAAATAACGGGTAACGGTGTCCATTTGTTTCTTTTCATTGCAGGAGGCGAAAAAGAAATAATTCCATTTTTACCTCCCAGAAAAATATTCGAATTATTAAAATAAAAAAAGCCGCTTGAACTAAAAACGTCCAGTCTGTTACCGCTGTTTACATGGTAAATACTAACATCCTTTAAATTAGATTTAACAAAAGCAATATTATTGTTATTGATATTGAGCCACAAATTACCTTGTGCATCAGATAAAATATCGGTAATCCATTTACCCGAAAGCTCTTTAAGATTTTTGACGGGTTCAAATTCGTTTCTTTTCGGATCGTATAAACAAAGCCCAAAACGTGTTGACGCCCATATTTTGCCTTTTACATCCACCAAAACGTCACTAACATTTTCATCATGAGGAACTCCTTTTTCTTTGATAAAAAGCGACGAATAGGTTTCTATTTTTCCAGAATTGATGTTGTATTTTACAACTCCGGTTTCTGTGGCAAACCAAACGTTATTTTTGGCATCTCTTTCAATGGCATTAATCTGAAAATCCGGCAAAAGCTTACTGGAAGTTTGTACTTGCAGCGTTTTGGTATTCAAAATTACGGCGCCTTCTCCAAAAGAACCTACAATCATCAAATCGTTTGTAATCTTACTAAAAGCAAAAACGGGTGATTTTTCAAATCCTGCCTTTATTTCTCTGGAAGAATTGGTGCTGTAATTGTAAACCAATATGTTTCCGTCCCAAAGACCGCAATAAAAGATTTTTCCGTCATCAGAATAAATACTGGCAATATCTTTTCCGGTATTGTGCAATGGTGTTGAGCCTTTTGTATTCGAAATAAAAAGTCCGTTGTGGTAGGTTGCCACAATTACTTTTTCGTCATAAGTTTTGGCAAAACCTCTTATACGCGGTGCCTGATTGCCTATAGAACCTGAAATATCTTTGTTTAAAGTAAACTGATTTTCATAAGGATCATACTTGTCAAGACCGTCTTCAGTTCCGATCCATAAAACCCCTGAAGCATCAAAATAAAGTGCCGAAATTAAATTATCTACCAGTGAAGTATCATCTGATAAAATAGAATAATACCATTTATAATTTCCTTTCTGTATATCATCTAATTGATCACAAACCAGCAATCCGCCTAAGGTTCCAACCCAGTATTTCCCATCGGGAGCTTGAGCAACGGATAAAAAATACGGACCTAAAGCCCCTCTTCTCTGTTTGTTTTCTATATATAAATTGGCAAACTGATCGGTGGCTTTATCAAGTTTATATAAACCTTCGCGGGTTCCTACAAAAACATCAGATTTGGCATCTTCGTAGATAAAGTTAATGTATGGATTTTTTATGTTGGAATACGGAACTGAAAGCGTGTAAGTTTTGATTCTTACGATTGCTCCTTTAGCATCCATTGTTATTTTGGCGACACCGGATTTTTCGTAACTGCCTACCCAGACATTGCCTTTTTTATCTTCAAAAATTTCTTTTACGTAGTCAAAACCCTTAAGCTGAATTTTCTCGAATCGGTTTTCTTTCAAAAAAAACAAATACACGCCTTTTGTTTTGGTACCCACCCATACTCTTTTAAATTTATCTACGTAAACCGATCTTACTTCATCATCCGGTAGACTGTTTGGATCTTCTTTTTTATTAAAAAAAGTAGTAAAAACATGCGTATCCATCTTAAAAAGTGTCAATCCTTTTCGGGTACCAATCCATAACTGATTTGATTCTTCATCTAGTTCTAAAGCCGTGATGTCATCATTGTACAATTTATTTTTTACGGGAGAAGAACTCATGTAGTTTTTGAACTGATAACCGTCGAAACGATTTAATCCTGAGAATGTTCCAAACCACATAAAACCTTTTTTATCCTGTACAATATGGCGTACCGAATTATGGGACAATCCGTTATTGTCATTGTAATGCGCAAATTTTATATTCTGCGAATGAGAATGATAAAAAGCGGCAAAAAACAAGAATAGTATAATGGATTTTTGTCTCATGGAAATAAATTATAAATGCAATTTAATGTTTTTGATTTAATTAATATCAAAATTATTTAACAGATAAATTATCAATTTTATTGTTTTTTAAATCAATCTTAAAATGATCGGAAGGCTCTCCATTCATGGTTTTCAAAACTATTTGTGCCCATAAAACCAGTTTTGGATCATTTGATTTATTTAACTGACTGCAAACCAATTCATATTGTCTTAACCTTTTGTTTCCAATTTCTGAAAAAGCCAATGCATCAGCACTTTTCAAACGGTAAAAATCGAAAATCATATCAAAACCCGTCCAGGATTCAAAATCAGAAACATCCAGCGAATTTAAATTCAAATCCTGATCAATTTCTGATGTCTTCTTATTCATTTTCAATAAATCCTTACCCGAAAGATTTACAATTGATTTTAAAAAATCCGCAGGAAAATCTTCTGGCAGAAATCTTAAACGAACTAATTCCTTTAAATGCCAGTTTGTAAATGCTGCATAATCTTTGGCTTTTAAAATTTCTTTATTCCAAATATGCTCATTTTTACTATTCTGCAAATGAGCATATTCTTCTTGATAAAAAGGAAATAAACTATTGAAATTAGGCACTTTGCCAATTACAATAGTTTCTACTTCAAATTCAGAATCTGAATAAATTGTCAATATTTTATACGCCGGCATATACGCTGCGAGCGAAGGCGTTTGGATATTAAACAATGTATTTCCTTTTGCAGATGTTCGTACACCCGTATCGTTGATGTGCATATGCCCGCCAAAGTGAATCTGAATTCCGGCATCTGCAAATTGCTGCGCTACTTCTTCGTCTGGAACTCGCTGCAGCTGCATTTTATCGGCACCAAAAAGCTGTTTTAATTCCGGCGATGCATTGTCATTAAATTCTACCATTGGGTAATGACTAAAAGCAATCAGTATTTTTCCTCTTTGTTTCGCTTCCGCGGAAACTTTTTTTACCCAGTTTAATAAGTGACTTTTATAAGTCAGAACGTTATTATAACCTGTATTGGCTCCCGAAAAATTATGCGCATCATCTTGTTTACCTGATAATTTCTCGTTTGGAACATAAGCGTTGGCATCTATCGCCAAAAGCCAGATTCCTTTAATGGGTTCAACAAGATAACTGGCATCTGGCAGAAACAGATTTGTGTTTTTAATTAGATACGTTCTTTTTTCTAAAACAGATTCTTTTTGAGCTTTTTTAAAATTATATTGCTCATAAGTATTGTTTGAAAAAGGCGTTTCCCAATACAAATCAGTCTTTTTAGGAAAAAAACCAAAATCTCTCATTTCCTGAATTGTTTCCTTATATCCCCAGTTTTTTATATCGGTAGTGATAATGGGTTCAAGTTCGCTTTTACTTTTATTGAAATTATTTTTTGAACTGCTGATAATCTGCTCTTTTCCGTCTTTACCTAAAAAATCAGTTTTAGCCGCATCTTGCGAAAAGGGTCTTACAACATCATGATTCCCAGTTGTAACATAAAAAGAAAGTCCATGTTTTTGGGAATATTCGTTGAGTATTTTCTTCAATCCGCGCACGTGAACAGGCTGCCCGTCGTCGCTGAAATCGCCTGGAAGTACGACCTGTTTAATGTCTCTTTTGACAATATCATTTAAAGCTTCTAAAAAGGCAAAATAATTTTCATTGAAAATTCTAGTAGAATGCAATTGAGCGTTCATCGTCCTGATATTGGCATATTGGCCTGTAACCGGATTTTTTACACCCTGATAATTGTTATCTTCAAATTTTGCAAAAATATCTTGTAAATGAACATCGGCTATAAAAGCAATTTTAACTTCTTTTTTAGCCGTCTGCTGTGATTTGCAGGAATATAAAGAAACTAATAATATTATTATAGCAGATATTCTAAACATGTAAGTCTTTTAAATGCGCATTATTTTTTAATGTAAGCTTCTAATTTATCTAAAGTATTTAATTCAGTTTCTCTTGCGCTAGAAGAAATGATTTTTGTTTTTAATGTCTTTGTAGGTTCTGAGATCAGCAAATACAGCGTTCGGTCATCTGTAGGTTTTTCATAATCTTCCGGATTGCAAATAATTGCTGCACCAATCTCTACAACTTCTGCTGCAACATCTTGCGGATGTTTATCCCGGACTGCGATACAATTGGCTCCTTTTTTAGTTCCAAAATCTTTGAAATAGTTTATTCCTGTTTCAAATTGTACTTTTTCTCCATCCCAAAGTTTTACACCTCCCAAACATACAGTTGGTGCCACTTTATAATAATCCGTTCCCCCAGCCTTCTTTTTACTATTCCGGCGTTGTGTACCAATTTGCTTTTCTTAATTCTAATCCTGATTTTGCTTTATAATAAACATCAATCGATACTTTATCGCTGAAATAAATTCGCAAAGCCATCCATTGATTCTCAATGGCCGGACCATGATGCCTTATGGTTTTGTACAAATCTCCTGATTCTGAACCAATATAGGTTAGATAGTTAATTTTATCAGACTTACAAGCTTGTATCTGTATTATTTTGTTCAAAACAAATGCAGCAAAAAGTAAAGTGGTCATGATTGATAATCTTATAATTTCAATTATTTATAGTTTAAAATTTAATTCCGGTAAATTTAAACTAACATTTCAATACTTTCAATATTACGCAAACGATTTCTCAATAAAGTATCATTTTGTCATAAAAAGGGGCAAATCCTAAATACAAATGAGTTGAAAAAATGTTTTTTACTTATCAGCCACTTTCACTAAAGTGAAATTTATTCCTAACGGATTTTTGATTATTTTACAGATTAATGGATATTCCGGATTTTTGATAATCCACATTTCGGTTTCATCAATTTGTGCGAGTACATGTAAAGCTTCTATTAATTTTCCGTCAATCGAAACACCGTTTTTGTCTTCGTTTTTATCTAAAACATAAGTTGTATTATTATAAACGAATGAGCTATTTTTAACTAAATCCTGATAAGCCGCTCTTGAAATCATAAAAAAAGTCTCTGTTGGTTTTAAGTTTAAAACCGGTGCATATTCTCCCTGATTAAAACTTAAGGCATTTCCGCTTTTTACTGCTTCGGGAAGCATCACAATACTGCTTTTTACTCCTCTGGTTTCTAGTTTAAAAGTTAGTCCTTCACTTGCCCTTTGAGCTATAAGTGATAACGTTCTGGTTTGTCCGTGCAGTTTGCAGACATAATTTAGTTCTGTATTGTTTTTTAGTGTCGGGATGTAATGCTGCGCTGTTCCTTTTTGATAAACGATACAAAAAAGAATCATTAAAAATATATTTTTCATCTTGCTTATCATTTTATTTAACTGGTGGTAAAATAGTAGTTCCCCAATTCGAAGGCTTAGAGTCCATTTCTAAAACTAATTCTCCTCCGTTATTAATATCATCGTGTAAAATCCATGCTTTGTTGTACGGTTTACCATTTAAAGTAGCTGCTTTTATGTATTTGTTTTTTTCGCTCATTTTTTTAGCCGAAATGGTAAACTTTTTACCATTTTCTAATTTCATGGTTGTTTCTTTTATCAAAGGTGTATTCAATAAATAATAAGGCTGTCCTGCATTGGGATATATTCCCATCATGTGAAAAGCAAGCCAGGAAGACATTGCACCTGAATCATCATTGCCCGGAAGTCCTTCTCTTGAAGTATTGAAATTATTTTTGATAATGGTTCTGATTCGGTCACTGCTCAAATACGGTTTTCCGATCCAGTGATACAAACAAGGCGTTAAAAACGAAGGTTCATTGGCTACATTATACAATTCCGAATTAAAGAACGTATTTAGCCTTTCTTCAAAAGCTTTTTCTCCTCCGGACTTACGAACCACTTCTGGAATATCATGCGGAATGCTAAACGAATATTCCCATGAATTTCCTTCGTAGAAAAACACGCACCAATGGCACACATACCAAGGCGATTCTATAATTACGGGCGTATATTTAAAAGTAGGTTTTTGAATTTTTGATTCTCCAAAAACAACATCATCCAGCCATTTTCCGTCTTTGTCTTTTGGCATGATAAAACCTTTGGCTCCGTTATTTTCATAATCAGAACGCCATAAATTCTGCCAGCTGTCTGCTTGTTTAATGTATTGATTGTACAAATCTATTTTACCTAATCCTTTGGCTACAATGGCAATATTATAATCATTGTATGCATAATCAATGGTTCTGTTTCCTGCGCGGTCAGTGCCATAGGGAACGTATCCTAATTTTAGATAATCCATTAATCCGCCTCTTCCTTCTTTTTCTTCATTTCCTCCCGGCTGAACAGTGGCGTCTTTGAGCATTGCTGCAAGCACCAGTTCATAATCGATTCCTTTTAAGTTTTTTACAAATGCATCTGCCAGAACAACCTCAGCGTTTGAGCCGCCTTGTGTTCTTCCGTTGTCGTTACCGCTTCTTCCTTCCGGTAAAAAGCCTTCGCGTTTGTAAATATTAAGCATGGCGTTGATGATTTCAACTTTACGTTTAGAATCGATCAGCGTAATTAAAGGACTTGATGTTCTAAAAGTATCCCAAATCGTGTAAAAATCATCGTAATACGGTTCGTCATTGGTCCATAATGGATTTTCGCCTGTTCTATCTACAGGCATAATCATCGTATGATATAAACCCGTGTAGAACATTTTTTTATATTCTTCTGATGTATCTTCAGATAATGTAATTCGGCTTAATAAATTTTCCCATTTATTTTCTAAAGCAGACAAAACAGTATTAAAATCCCAATGCGGAATTTCAACCTCAACATTATTTTTTGCTTTTAATTCACTTAAAAAGGAGATTCCGATTTTGACATTCAGTTCTTCTTTTCCTGTATTTCCGAAAGAAAGCAACGCGGCTGTTTTCTTTCCGGAATCAAATTGTGCTTTTTGATTGTTGTAAAATTTTCCGTCTTTAAAAGTTACATACTTTGCAATTGGCTGATCTAAAACAGCCCAAAAATAAACGGTATAAGCACGTCCGTTGTTCCAGCCTCCTCTTATTCTGCTGTACCCCCGAACTTCAGTATCTGAAACAATTTCGATTTGCGAACCTACAAACTGCTGTGCTTCTCTCGCGTCGGGAATCTTTTCTTCTCCAAGAAAAAATCCAGGATCTATTTTTAATTCTTTTGATGTGTTTTTTGGGTAAGTAATACGGTAAAATGATACTTTTTCACCTGTCGTGATTTCGGTTTTGATTTTATTTTCTTTGAAAACTGTTTCGTAATAACCCAGTTTTACATTTTCTTCTGTTCGAAATGATGTCTGATCTATTTTATCCAAAGCACCGGAAAATGGCATAATCTGAATGTTTCCGTATTTCGGACCTCCGCCTGTTCCGCTTACATGCACCTGACTGAAACCTGTAACTTCTTTTGGCATTGGAAGCCAGCCGCTGTTCGGGCTAGAGGTGCAATCCGGACTTGGTTTTACCATTCCATACGGACAGGACGGGCCAATAAAAACCCTGCCCACTCCTTCTGATCCAATCATTGGGTCTACAAATTCATGCGCGGTTTGCTGTGCATTAATCGTAATGGTTACAAGAAATGATATTCCTAAAAAAAGGATAAACCTGGTCGTTAATTTCATTGTATTATTTCTTTGGTTTTTGTTTGGCATCTTAATTTTTTAAGCACATTGAAACATAGAATTATTGAACCCAAAAAGGCGTTTTATTTGCATTAATCCCGATAGCTATCGGGACTTTGTGTAAACACTATTTTTTATTTACTTTTTCAAAACATAAAACCTACGTTTCTATGCGTTTAATTATTTTTCTGCATTTGATTTGTCTGACATTTCTAAAATTAATTCACCTCCAGTTGTAATTTCCTGATGCGTAAGGCTAAAATTTGGTACTGCTTTATTGTTGTATTTGATGTCTTTAACGAACACATTTTCAGTGTTATTATTTTCTGCTTTTATGACAAATGTTTTACCTGCATAATATTTCGGATTTAAATCTATTGTGATTTTATTGAATATTGGACTTCCTATTTGGTAAGCGGCATCTTTGTCTGTTCCACCATTCATTTGAAATAATCCTAATTTAAGCAATACATTCAAACTGCCCATTAATCCCTGGTCTTCGTCTCCGTTATAACCAGTTGCCGGAGATAATCCGCTGAAAGTTTCTTTTACGACGTTTCTGGTCCAATACTGCGCTAAATCTGGTCTTCCTAATACCGTAAAAATATTGGATGTCTGTATAGAAGGCTGATTTCCAAAATTTATAGAAATTCTGCTAAACTCCGGATGTAATTCTGCATCATGCGATGTCCCGGAAGTATACTTTTGTTTTTTAGCCGTTTCAAATTGTGTGTTCAATTTTGCAACAGCTTTTTCCTTTCCTCCCATTAAAACCGCTAAGCCTTCAATATCATGCGGAACAAACCACGTTGATTGTGCTCCATTTGATTCTATAAATCCATTTTCATATTGATAGGGATCATAATTTTCACGCCATTTTCCTTCCACGTTTTTCGGACGCATCCAGCCTATTTGTGTATCAAAAACATTTTGATAGTTCTTGGCTCTTTTCATGAAATAATTATAATCTTCTTCATGATTTAGTTTTTTAGCCAATTGCGCCAAAGTCCAATCCTGATAGGCATATTCTAAAGTCTGGCTTGCACCGTCTTCATGGCTTGCGAAATTACCTTCGGGAAGCGGATAAGGCACATATCCTTTTTCTAAATAATATTTTAATCCTCCACCAATATTGGTCTTGTGTTCATATCCTGCTTTTTCCATAATTCCACCGGGCATATGATTTTTTTTGAGCGCGATATAAATCTCTTCTAAATCCTCTTTTACAATTCCTTTTTGAATGGCACTCACGATAAAAGGGGTTGCCGAGGCTCCGGTCATTACATAAGTATCATTTCCTCCCGAAGGTCCACGCGGAATCATACCGCCATCTTTGTAATACTGCATTAACGAATAGACAAATTCTTCCATAATTTCCGGATATACCAATCCCCAAAGATTATTTATGGTCCATTGTGCACCCCAAAAAGCATCTGAATTGTAATGATTGAATTTTGGTTTTCCGTCAGCATTTAAAGGCAATTGTCCCAGTCTGAATTTTTCCCCTGTATTATCGGGATAGGCTCCATTTGCATCACTGATCATTTTTCTGCCCTGTAACGCATGCCAAAGATCTGTATAAAATCTTCTTTGGTCGGTTTGGGTTCCTCCCTCTATTTTTATTCTTCCCAATAAATTGCTCCATTCTTTTCTGGAATCGTCAACTGTTTTATTAAAATCCCAATGTGGTAATTCGGTTTCGATATTAATATTGGCATTTTCAATTGAAGTATAAGAAATACCGACTTTCATCAATACCTGTTCTTTCGTTTTATTAAAAGTGACTAAATAATTATTTGTCAGATCATCGCTTTTTATGGAAGTAATCGGCTCGTTTGTTTTAATTTTAAAAAATACAGTTAATGGTTTTGGGCGTCTGAAATTGGTACTCAAAACTAATGAACCCGAGAGTTCATAATCATTGTTTTTTTCTAATTTGCCATTTGTATTTTCACAAGGTCCTAAAATAGTGTTCAAATTAAAAAGAACTGCTTTTTGTGCCTTTATTGGAAAAGTATATCTATGAAAACCAACCCTTTGCGTGCTGGTTAATTCTGCCCTTATTTGATATCGATCTAATTTTACTGAATGATATCCCGGTGTTATTATTTCGTTTTGATGACTGAATTTTGAATAAAAGTCTTTAAAAATAGTGGGGTTGTTTCCTGCTGTAATTGTTACTGGCATTACTGATACGCCAGACATTTGCCATTCGTGAACGTGACTGAAACCTTTAACTGTATCTGTAGTATATTTATAACCGCCGCCCCAATCGCCGTTAATTTCTGTATCAGGATTTAAGTTCACCATACCAAACGGACGACTTGCTGATGAAAAGTAAAACCACCTGGAATTTTCGGTGTCCAACAACGGATAAACCATGTCTGATAACTGTTTCTTTTTTAAGGAAATAGTTTTCTGAGCATTGCACGACACTAAAAAAACAAGAGTTAAACCTATTGCAATGCGTCCTATTTTATAGATTTTATTTAGTTTCATTGATTCTGTTGTATTGTTGGGACAATATTCTTTATACAGGATTTTACAGGATTATAATGTATTCTCAAAAGCTAAATGAATGTTACAAAGCTTAATCTTTCACTGCTTTTCTCAAACTGCATTCGATTAAGCCTTGTTTTCATTCAAAAACTAAACTAAACTGATTCTTACGAGCAACTAATAAACCAGTTTTCTTTTAGTAAAAAAGGAGAAGAATTTACGCTCGTCTCCTTTTCCAAAATTAAATTGATTAACAAATGCGTACTTACTAATTCTTATTTTTAATATCCGTCATTCTGAGTCAAAGCCGGGTTTAAAACCATAGCGTTGGTTGGGATTGGGAAAACACGGCGACGGGCGTCTGCATTGGTTTTGTAACCCCATTGCCCTTCATATTTCCCAAATCGGATCATATCATTTCTATGCCATGCTTCCCAGCTAAATTCACGGCTTCTTTCTTTGTAAAGATCTTCTAATGTTACACCGCTCAATGCCGGAGATGTTGTACGATTTGAACGAACCATATTTACTAATGCATCGGCACTTTGTCCTAATGTTACACTTCCTCCACGAAGAATTGCTTCTGCTTTCATTAAAAGAACATCTGAATAACGTAAAAACGGAACATCATTGTTTTGATTACGATTTGTTGAAGTAGCATCCGGGTAAAATTTAACATTTCTGTATCCCATATTCCATGCGATTTCGTCATTTCCAAGATCAAATAAAGTTTCACTCTGACGCGGTATAATATTTGGTGTTAAATTAACCTGATACGTATATGCCTCTCCTCCATCAGATCCTGTATAAAATTGGTCATATCCTTTTTTGGTTGTTGTAACCATTACCGGAGTAACGCCATTATTCATAAATTGAAGCCCTGTAAGCCATTGTCTATTTCGAATATCATTTACATCATCAAAATAAGCATAAAATTCAGGAAGCGTACTTCTTGGTGCACTTGGCGTAAATGAAAGACCAAACTTAGCTCTTTCAGAACGCGGTACATCATAACGTGAATGGTACATTTGTCCGTTGTAACCCACTGTAACAGCTGCCGGATCATAAGGAACTGCAAAAATGAATTCTTTCATCAACGGCCCATTAGTTGGATAAAACATCTGAAGGTAAGTTGCTCTTGGCTCAATAACATATAAGCCCGAGTTGATTACCTGATCGCAAGCCGCAACACATTCATTAACACGTGATGCGCCTGTATACACTTCAGCGTTTAGATACAATTTAGCCAGCATTGCATTAGCCGTCTGTTTATTGGGTCTTCCGTAAGTGGTAATTCCCGCTGCCGGATTTAAATTAGGAACGGCATTTTTTAACTCTTTTTCAATAAAATTAAAAACGTCTTTTCTTGGCGTTTTGGCATGGGACGTAAAATCTCCGTATAAAGTATCCAACGGTACATCTCCATAACTGTCCATTAACATGAAATAAGAAATAGCACGCATTGTTTTTAGCTCAGAAATCAACGTATTTTTATCCGCACCTTCAGGCATTGTCTGTCTTAAAATAGAAATTGCCTGATTACTTGTCCCGATCACTTTAGATGTCCAGTCCCAAAGACTTCCTATGATTCCATTATCAGCATTCCAGTCATGGTAATGCATCGCGATATAGTTTCTGTTATCAAACCAGTTACCTCCTCTTGCAGGCAAAATAGCTTCGTCTGTAGATAAAGACTGAGACCACCACCAGGCAAATGAAAATTCACCTCGGAATGCGGCATAAACAGGTCCTGTTGTCTGAATGTATTGTGCTGTGTTTTGAGGAAATACTTCAGGTGTCAATTGTGTTGAAATAGGCACTTCAAGATCATCACAAGACCAGATTAAACCAGCCATAAGTACTGGGAGCCCTAAATATTTTAATATCTTTTTCATAATTTTTACTATTTAATTTTAGAAGATCACATTTACACCAAACATATAAGTTCTGGTTTTTGGATAAAAGTTATTTGAATCTACACCCGGAGCTGTTCCTCCTTGTTCTACTTCCGGATCAATTCCTTTGTACTTGGTAATAACAAATACATTGTTTACGGTTTGATAAATACGTACATTGTTTATATACCTTCCCACTTTACCAAAATTATATCCTAAAGTCATGTTGTCTAATCTTACATAGCTACCGTCTTCTATAAAACGATCTGAATATTTATAAGAGTTTAAGTCATTTGGTGCCTCGTTTCCTGCATCAACTAAAATATTATTGGTCATTGCAGTACTCGGTCTGAATAAATCGGCACGAGTGGCATTGAAAATTTTATTACCAAAAACTCCTCTGAAGAAAATACTTAAATCGAATTTTTTGTATTGAAAATTATTTGCCCATCCTACTAATAGTTTTGGCTGTGCGCTTCCTGCATAATGATAATCTACTCCGTTTAAAGGCGTTGTAGTCAGTGCACCATTTTTATCGTAATACTGTGAAACTCCATCAGCATTTTTTCCTGCATATTTCAATGTAAAGAATTGTCCTAAAGGTTTTCCTTCTTTAAAAATCTGTAATGTACTTCCTGTTTGTCCGCCACCGTCTGGCTGAACACGACGAATAGAATCTCCGCCAACAAAGAATGGACTGGTTAATTTTACGATTTCATTTTTATTGTGGGCCAAATTCAGATTAGTTGTCCAGCTGAAATTTGCCGTTTTAACAGGAGTTGTACTTAAACTAACCTCAATACCTTTATTAGACATTGTTCCTCCGTTTGCTACAATTGACCCTACTGGTACAAGTACCGGATTTACATTATAATTGAAAATCATGTCTGTTGTTTTTTTGTTATACACATCAACAGAACCCGTTACTTTTCCTTTTAAGATCGAGAAGTCAACTCCAATATTTGTGGTAGCTGTTTTTTCCCATTTTAAATCAGGATTAGCTGCCTGGTTAGGACCATAAGCTCCAATTTGTTGTCCGTTATAATAGAAGGTTCCTAAACTTCCGGAAATAAACTGTGCTGTGTAAGCATTAAATCCAGATGAGTTTCCTGTTACCCCCCAGCTTCCTCTGAATTTCAAATCAGTAAAAAAGTCTTGGTTCTTCATGAAGCTTTCTTTATCTACTCTCCATGCGCCACCTACAGAAGGGAAATATCCCCATTGGTTATTTCCTCCAAACATAGATCCACCATCTCTTCTAATTGATCCTTGCAATAGATATTTGTCTTTATAGTTGTAATTTAAACGTCCAAAATAAGCTATCAAACGTGTTTTTTGATAGGCTTTGCTATCTCCAAAATTTACTACATAACCATTAACCGAAGTGTAATTACTTAAAGCAAGGTTGTTATATCCTACATTATCTACAGGAAAGTTCGTTGTTGTAGCCTGAAAACCGTCTCCTAATGTATTTTCCTGCCAAGAGTAACCTGCAACAGCTTTTATTTTATGCTCTCCGAATGTTTTATCCCAAGTAAGGTAGCTTTCAATAATATTGTTTCTGGTTTCGTAAGAATTTCTTAATGCAGAACCGTTTACACCAAAATTAACGAGTGTTTTTGTCAAAGGTGGATCTGGGTTGTTGTAAAAGTTGGCACTGTTGTATTGTGAATAATAGCTATCATAAAATTCTCCATGAGACGCAGTTAATCTTTGGTGTGCTAAATTCAAATTATAAGTAAATCCAAACGGAAGTTTTACTTCTGCAGTAAGGTTACCTACAAGGTTTTCCGTTTTAGTTTCATCAGTTCCATGTTCAATTAAAGCTACCGGGTTAAAATATCCCGGACTGGTAAAGTTTTCAAAAAGGCTTCCATCAGCATTTCTTACCGGAGAAACAGGAAGATAGCTCGCTGCCTGCAAAAGAACGGTATTTCTCTGTGGTACATTTTGATATTTTGTGCTGGAATTAGTAACGTTTAAACCAAATTTAACCTTATCATCAAAAGCAAATTGTTCAACAGATAAACGGGCAATAATACGAGAAAAGTCACTTTTTAACATTACTCCTTCTTTATTAAGAGAAGTAATACTTGCTGTGTAGTTTCCATGATCTCCGCCACCGCTCATCGATAAGTTATGGCTGCTTGATGCTGCACGTCCTGATCTTAAAATTTCTTTTTGCCAGTTTGTATTAGCACCTTTATCATTTTCCGGAGTAAAATTCAAATTGTTTTTAGTGGTAAAAGCTCTCAGCTGATCTGCATTCATCATGTCAAGATTATTTGAAACTTCTTCCCAACCAACATAACCATTGTATGCAATCTGCGTTTTGCCCTTACTTCCTTTTTTTGTTGTTACCATGATAACTCCATTTGCAGCACGGTTACCGTAAATAGCAGTTGCCGCAGCATCTTTTAAGACATCGATAGTTGCAATATCATCTGGGGAAATTACGGAGATATCAACTCCCGGAATACCATCTATTACATAAAATGGTCCTTGTGAACTATTTAATGTAGAAGCTCCACGCAAAACTACAGAAGCCGTTTTTGTAGGATCACCGCTTGATGAAATGTTCAAACCGGAAACTTTACCCTGTAAAAGCTGTCCTACATCGCTAATTGCCCCTCTATTTAAATCTTCGGCCTTTACAGAAGTTACAGATGTAGTAAGGTTTTTACGAGATCCTTTTCCATAACCCACTACTACAACTTGTTCTAAACTGTTTGTGGTAGACTTCAATTTAATCGAATAATTTGTTTTTGTTTCGTCTAGTTTTAAAGTCAAATCTTCAAACCCCATATAAGAAACTACCAGTGTCGCATTTTTGTTTGAAGCCGAAAATTTAAATTTCCCATCAAAATCTGTTGTTACTGAATTCGTTGTACCTTTCTCTAGTACATTGGCGGCTGGCAGTGGAATGCCTTTGTCATCTAAAACCACACCGGACACTTCTGTTTTTTGTGCCCAGGTATTAATTGAGAAGCAAAAACAAAAGGCTAATAATAAAAATTTAAGTTTTTCCATTTTGATATTGGTTAATTGGTTAATATAGTACTGACGAAATTAATGCTAAAGAAATGTTAACAAATGGACAAGTTATTCATAAACATGGATAATTTCTGTAAAGTCAACCACAGCAACGGTTTCCGAAATTATTTTTATAAAATTACATAGCTAAAAACTTATTAATTAATCGATTTCGTAAATATTTCATTTCATATTTTGAGTATAGTTTAAGGTAATGGTTAAAAGCTTAAGTTATATTTTGGTTATATACGTATTAATTATGATCTCGGTATATTTTTTATTTATTTTCAGTCCATTTGATTTCCCAGTTTTTAATTAAATCTCTTTCTTTTGCTTCATCAAAAGGAGTGTTATCCAATGCTGATTTTTTTAGAGCTTCTAAAAACATTTTCCATCTTGGCCAGTAAAATCCTCTATACATTCCCTGCCAGGATCTGGATGCATAATCATTCAAATGTCCTTCTCCGCCCCAAAGCGTTATTAATGTTTTGGCATTCTTCACGTATAATTTAGATACTTCAGGAGAATCACCATAATCAGAAGCCGATTTTACCCATTCATCCAGACTATTCAATGGTTGTTTCGAAATCATTTTATCGATATCCAAAGCTTGTTTTTCTATCTTTTTAAATAATTGATCACCTTTTGAAATCTCTTTTTGCTCATAGGCTTTTACACATTCAATCAAATCTTCATCAATACAAAGCGAATAGTAATGTCTTGAAGCATCGATTAAATCATAATTAATAAAATTCTTTTTATCATATTTTTTAGCTTCTTTGGTTAAAATATCCAAAGCTTCTTTTAATTTTTTCTTATCTCCGGGATTTCCTTTAAATGCTGTAATTGTCGCAGTCGGACGCTTAAATAATAAATACGCTCCAGCCCTATCATTCCACCAGCGCGTTTCCCAATATTTAATATTGTAAACAGATTCTAGTAATAATTCCCATGCCTGGGAAACAGATTTTGAAGTTGTTTGTCCGTATCTCGCATTTAAATATTTAGTCAGCCAATCGTTTATAGGTTGTTCGCCCTTACTCCACGGAAGATCATAAATATATTCATATACAACTGAATTATTATTTAACCCTTCCGGCATTGCTCCATAACCTACAACATTTCCTTTGTTCGGATTTTTCAGCAAACTCGTCAATTCGTTTTTATAGAAATTCAGGTCTCCGTATACAGGATTCGATCCGCCATAATTATGTACATACCCGTAAGTCCATTGTTTACCATAAAAAGCTTCCTGATTTTCCCATACTTTATATCTGTCGTTGGCATAATCCTGAATCATCAATCTGTCATTTGGTACCTTACTAAGAAATGCACTCGTAGCTTCTTTTGTCCAGAATTCTTTATTGTCTCCAAAAAGCCATCCCTGCATAACCCAGACTGCACCCGGTGCTGCTTCATTAATAGTTTCATAAATCGCACTTCCGTAATTAGAAAGTTCTTCATATTTATTATGTTCAGAAACTGGAGGTTCAATCTCATTAAAAGAATCTGCCAGATAGAAATTCGACTTGCCGTACATTTTAGTATAAATTTCAATAAAGCGTTTACCAATTTGTTTAAACAAAGGATCTTTAGAATCTAATAGAAACGTACTTGCAAAACCACCTCCTGACCAGGATTTTAATTCTGTTATTTTGGCTTCCGGATGTTTTTCTGCAAAAGCCTTAGGTACATAACCGCTAAATGCCGGTACAACAGGATGCATATCTAATGCTCTCATTCTCTGCAGGATTTTCTTTTGCAGCTCTTCTTTTTTACTGAACCATTCTTGCGGTAAAGGCCCTTCAAGACTGTTGATATTTCCCATACGCTGCCACGGCAAAAAGGCTGGTCCGGCAAAATGAGCTTCTAATTGAGTACTGGTCAAACCATATTCTTTCCATAATTCCTGCCACACAGCTTCCTGACCCTCCATTGCAGTTGGAAGATTGATGCCGTGCATGGCCATCCAGTCAATTTCCTGTTCCCATCGCTTCCAATCCCACCATGGAGTCGTGTACCCAAAAGTACAGGCGTTTAAATATTCTCTGTATTGAAAAGGAGTATTTTCCTTTTTTAAATATTTTGGCCAGATCTTCGGTAAGTGTACTCTATTTCCTTCCCAACTAACTAGAACAGCTCCTATATCCCTAAGAAAATGATACGCTGCGTAACAAATTGCAGTATTATTTGATGCCTTGATTTTTACCTGATTGTTTGTTGTTTCAATTTCAAACCAATCTGATTTATCATTCTCCTTGTTTTCAATAATACTTAATTCAAACTCGCTGGCACGATTACCTATAAGTCTTTCTATTACAGCCAATGCGTCTTTTGTTTTTTCTTCATTTTTAGAATATCCTTTAAACGAACAAAAAAATAGCAGCATAAAAACAGACACAGTCATTTTTAAGGAATTGTACTTTATAACTTTTAAATTCTCTCTTTTCATATCAATCATATCTTTATTAAATTATCTTAACTTATTTAGCCTAACAAAAACAAGGGAGATTAAATAATAACTAATCTCCCTATCAAATAAAACCTAACAAAAAATGTATCATGAATAATTAACAATTTTATTCATTAAATTCAGAATCAAATAATCGAATGCCGGACTGAAAATAAAATTATACATATAACTATTCAATAAGATGGATTTATCAATCAAAAGCATAGACATATTCTCTCAAAAACTCTATCGTTTTCAATAAAAGTGTATAAATGGAGAAAAAAGTTGAAATATTTTAAAAAAAATAGAACGCAAGTAAAATAAGGATCTAAGAAGTTTAGGTTCGAAACTATTATAAGCAAGTTCTAAAACTTTGTTGTATTTGCCATTTAACAGTTGGGATACTTTTAAATGCTGGATATCATTTTTTTGAGTTTTTCCTAAATAAAAAAAGTTTATTGAAACGAATTTCAATAAACTTTTGGAAACATTATATCTTATGATCCCTAGAAAGGTCTTGATTGTAAGTCAAGACCTTTTATAATTTAAAAAAATGAATTTATTTAAAATTCCATGCTAATGTCACTCCAAAGGCAACAGGACGAATTTTTGCATTTTCATCCGTGCTGTACAATCCATTGGCTTTTCTATCTGCAACTGATGTTGGGTTATATCCTATGTAAGACTCATCTTTATCCTGATTAAGAATAGAACCATACCCATTTTCAAGAAACATTGCTACATTAATCTTATCGGCAAATTTATCTCAGCAGATATAATTACAATTTTGTCATATTAAGATTTATAAAGATTTTTTTTAAGTACATTATGTATTATCATATGACCAAAAAGACATTACTCAACAGGACATCTAAACCAAATTAGTAAAGTCAATGAAAGACAGGGCCTACTTGTAATAAAACCAATCTCTTTAAATCATCCATAAAAAGTGTTGAAATTTGTCCTGTCCCTGTCACTATAAAAAGTAAAATCCTTAAAAATTTAGATTTTTAAGGATTTTTTTTTCAAATTCATTTACATATATCATATCGCTTTGTATTAAATACTTTTTGATGATCTACTAGAGTGACACAAGTTTTGCTACTGGCTGTTATCCCTCTATTTTTTTCGATTATCATTATACTTCAATACTTCTGATTCGATTTCGTGTATTGTTTTCTTTTTCCCTTTAGAAATCCATTCTAAAAGTTCCTCTTCAAAAAAATACAGCTTTTTACCATATTTATAGCACGGAATTTTTCTCTGCCTTACAAGAGCGTAAATTGTAGGCTTTGCTTTTCCAATCAGCCGGCTTGCTTGTTCAATACCGACAGGAATACTTTTGTCTTTCGATTCATATACCTGCACATTCTGAATCATAAGTTTAATCTCTGCAATTTCTTTCACTAAGTGCGCCACTGCTTTGGGCAGGTTCTCAAAAGAGATTTCATTTATATCCATAGCCGTCGTGTTTAATAGTTATGGTGCAAATGAAAAAAGTGTTTTTGCTGTGTACTTCTTCACAACAAAAACACTTGAAAAACACAGTGCTTTATGACCATTGGTATTTACAAATCTGTAAAATCTTCTATTATCTTTATAAGTCCTTTCTGTTCATCATCTTTAAGATGCGTTTTAATACTCTTCACTTCAACATCTTTTAAAGCGTCAGCAAAAGTCAGTTTTAAAAATTGTGCGGCGCTGTCCTGCCTGCTGACTTTAAAACAATTCCAGATATTCCAGCCAAAATGATACAGATCCAGATTGGACAGATCTTTAACTTTTACCGGTGTAATCTTTTCAAAATTTATTCCTTCAGCATATATGATTATATTCCTGCCCAATTTCTTCAACTCATCATCCGACAAGTACAGCGCAAACTCCTGCTGTGCATAACGGATAGCAATATCAATCCTGGCCTGTTTTTGATTTTTGATTGTATTTTGCCGCTGCTCCCTTAACTGCTGAATATCTATGGCTGCATTTTTATTTTCAGGCATTTCGGGCTTAATTAAACCATCCTGAAGCTCCTCTTCTATTTTTATAAAGTCTTCACATGGAATGTGGCTTTCAGGCGATTCATTTTTTTTTGCCTTCAAAAAACGATTCACCAATCTCTCAGCCAAATCGTTTAGAAATAAACTTAGAATTGCAAACATTAAAACTCCAAATCCAGTGCTGATCCAAAAGAAAACGCCGGCCGTATATTCATCCGCACCTTTTTCCAGCAGCACCAGTCTTCCGATTGCACCGACAAAGACGCAGACTAAAAAAACAGACAGGTAAACTGCAATATATTCGAAGTACTTTATTTTCATTGCCCTCTTTTCTTTAAAGATTCCAATTGTATTGCCTGCGAAGCTCTGTTTTTTTTCTCATCTATTACTTTGGCGTAGATTTGAGTAGTTTTTACGTTGGTATGCCCCAGCATTTTGCTGACCGTATAGATGTCTGTCCCGCTGGACAGCTGCAGTGTTGCAAATGTATGGCGGAAGCAGTGGAAGGTTATGTTTTTTTTAATTCCTGCAGATTCAACCCATTTTTTCAGAGGACGTGAAATCCACGACGGGTCCATCAGATCCTCAAACACAAGCTGCCCGGGAAGCCTTGGCTCTCCACAGAGATCTAAAGCCTGCTCAGAAATAGGCATATATTCGACACCCCTTGTCTTTTTCTGCGTAAAATGCAGTTTGGCCATGCCGTCTTCCAGGCTTATCTCTTTCCAGCGGAGTTTTTGAATATCAGAATGCCGCAGGCCGGTAAGCGCTGAGAAAAGCGCGGCTCTTTTAAGGACATCTTTTTCGCAGGGCGTTTGGGCCAATCCGTTCAATTCTTTAATGGTAAGATATTCGCGTCTTGATTCCTGCTCAGGTATGCCTCTTACTTTTGAAGATAAATCAACGGTTAAATATCCATCAATAAAAGCCTGTTTCAAAGCGGCTTTAAATATGGAAAAATACGTTCCGGCAGTGTTGCGGGAAATGGTTCCCTTTTTGCCTCCTCCGAGCGGAGCGGCCAGCAGAAACAGTTTAAAATCTTCCGCCATTCTGCCGTCAATCTGGGAAAACATCAGCCTGCCTTTGGAATAGCTTTTTAAAAATTCTCTGGTCCGCTGCCAATTGATCATAATGGATTTTGAACTTCGGGCGTGTCTTTTAGCCGCCACAGCGGCAATGTATTTAATAAAATCCTCTTTCCCTTTTTCTTTCTGCTCAGCCAATAGGTTCTCAGCATCACTGTACAGATCTGTATTATCGTATTCTTTCTGCCGGATTTTACGCACTGCGTCAGCATAGAGCATTATCTCGCGGTCGCTCTCGCTTCTGCAGATTATTATTCCGTTATCGCTGCGTCTGGGTTTGTAGGATTTTATGCCTTCAGCATCCGTGCGGGCAGTTCTATTCTTGTCCCACTCCACTGTTGTTACGGATCTGTTTAAATATTCACGGATTCTCTGGGGCGTTGTCTTTCCACAAACCTCAACAGGATAGCTTTCTATGTAGACATACCATTCCTTTCGGTCTTCTGCTTTTCGAAGACGCACAGTCACCTTGGTTTTTGCTAATTGTTTCATATAAAATCATTTCCGTTATACAAGTTATCAATTTCGCTTTTTGGAGCATATACATGCTTTCCGATCTGCCTGGTTGGTATTGAATATTTCCTGATATGATTGTAGACAGAACCTTCTGATATCTGAAATCTCTGAGCTATTTCACCGATGGAATAGCAGTCTTCTTTTTCAAGGCTGTATAATTTTTTCTTCGGTGCACTTTCAACCTGCGGCTGGCTGCGCTCAGGGCCGAACATCTCTTCCATGACCCTGCGGTCTATCCTTACAAGGCGGGTTCCAAGATTAAATGACGGAATTTTTCCCTGTCCGACAAGCCTGTAGAGGGTTCTTTTGGCAATGCCAAAAAGCATGCCAGCTTCAGGGACAGAAAGAAATGCCCTGCTCTGGGGTATTTTATCTGCCAGCGCCTTGACCTGGTCTTCAATTTTAAGCCGCCTCATCTTGAGTTTGTATGCTTTTTTACTGCATCTATGTGAGCAGTAAAGAGAAGCAACGGTTTTAGGCAGGAAATCCTCCCCGCAGTTAAGACATTGTTTATTTATTCTTTTTATCATCTTTGTCTCCCTTTAAGGTACCATAAGTAGACATAAGTGCCACTTTGTCTCCTTTTAAGTGCCGGTACAAATATGGTACAAATATATGGCAAAAAACGATTAAAAAATAGCAGAAACCAAAAAGAATAAAAAAGAAAAACCGCTGTAAACATTTAGTTTACAGCGGTTTAATACTTAATATTAACTGATGTTAATCAGTAATTATTTGACCTCTTCGAATTCAACGTCTTCAACATTGTCTCCAGATTGCTCTTGTTGTGGAGCTGCTTGTTGACCTTGTTCTCCTTGAGCGTACATAGCTTCTGTAGCTGTTTTCCAAGCTGCATTGATGTTGTCAAGAGCCGTTTGAATAGCTGGAATGTCTTGAGATTGGTGCGCCATTCTCAATTCAGTTAAAGCGTACTCTACAGCAACTTTGTGGTCGTCAGCAAGTTTGCTTCCTAACTCTTTCAATTGACTTTCTGTTTGGAAAATCATGCTGTCAGCTTCGTTTAATTTCTCAGCTCTTTCTTTAGCTATTTTATCAGCGTCAGCGTTAGCTTCAGCATCTTTTTTCATTTTTTCGATTTCTTCAGCTGTTAATCCAGAAGAAGCTTCGATACGGATATCGTGAGATTTTCCTGTTCCTTTATCAGTTGCAGAAACTTTGATGATACCATTTGCATCAATATCAAAAGTAACCTCGATTTGAGGAACTCCTCTTGGTGCTGGTGGAATACCATCTAAGTGGAAACGACCGATAGTTTTGTTATCAGCAGCCATAGCTCTTTCTCCTTGTAATAC